>Ga0272442_10000364_pt1 | contig 74898 bp, 85 predicted proteins | sample SSMForm2O_FD_200262 | JGI IMG/M metagenome (GOLD analysis project Ga0272442, IMG submission 200262) | Marine sediment archaeal communities from Little Sippewissett salt marsh, Falmouth, MA, United States - SSM-Form-2O | ecosystem: Environmental > Aquatic > Marine > Wetlands > Sediment ...
CTTTCCTGAAAATATGTTTCACTGCGGTATGTATGCCTGTGATGGCGCTAGCGGTTTCCTGAATGTCCCGCCGCGGCCGTATGGCCGCTACCGTTACAGGGGCGGATACGGATGGAACGCGGGACAGTGTGACTGGCAAAAAAATGGTGGCGAGGCACAGAATCGAACTGTGGACACGGGGATTTTCAGTCCCCTGCTCTACCGACTGAGCTACCTCGCCACCGAATGCCGGAAAATAATACGGCACAGGCAGGTGTAAGTCAATGTTTTTTTACGGCATAGGCGTTCCCCGGTACGGTGCACTATTTATTGGCCTTCATGGCCAATACATGCTATGAAATCTGCAGAACACGATGTTTGTATATCGTATACGCGGGGAGAGCAGGCATATGGTGCATGCGAACAGAGTGCGGTCGGGCGGCCCGGCGGCGGCCTGTGTTATGTTTTTTGTTATGCTTTTAACGAGCGCTTCGGCAGGTGCATCTCAGATCGATGTCATAGAGATCGACGATCCGATAACACCCGTCGTTGCGGAATATATCGTCAGGTCGATCAACGAGGCCGAAGACGCAGACGCACGGTGCATCATCATTCAGCTCGATACGCCCGGCGGTCTTGATCTTGCCATGCGCGACATCATCAAGCGTATTATGGCCTCCGAGGTGCCGGTGGTGGTGTTCGTGGGGCCCAGCGGGGCACGGGCCGCGTCGGCCGGGGCGCTGATCACCCTTGCTGCCCACGTGGCAGCCATGGCGCCGGGCACCAATATCGGAGCGGCCCATCCGGTCAATATGGGCGGCCAGATGGATGAAACCATGGCCGCCAAGGTTGCCAACGATGCCGCCGCCTATATTGAAAGCATCGCCGAAAAGCGGGGCCGCAACACGCAGTGGGCAATCAAGGCCGTACGCGAAAGCGTCTCCATCAGTGAGACCGAAGCGCTCAGGGAACATGTCATCGATCTTATTGCAGCCGATGTCGACGAGCTGATCCTCAAGGTCGACGGACGCGAAATCGATATGCCCTCCGGTCCGGTTCGGCTTGAGACCGCGGGCGTCACGGTCAACCGTAAAGCGATGAAATTTCGTGATATCGTGCTGCAGGCCCTGGCGAATCCGAATATCGCCTATATCCTGTTTATGGCCGGGCTGGCAGGGCTGTATTTCGAGTTTTCCAACCCCGGCGCGATTTTCCCCGGTGTTATCGGCGGCATATCGATCATTCTGGCCATGTATTCCATGCAGTCCCTGTCGGCCAATTTTGCCGGTGTGCTGATGATACTGCTGGCGGTTGTTCTTTTTATCCTCGAATTGAAGATCACCAGCTTCGGGCTCCTGGCACTTGGGGGTGTCGTGGCTCTGACGCTTGGATCGCTTATGCTGTTTGACCCGTCGGTGCCGTATATGAGCGTGTCATTGAGTGTTATTATTCCTACCGTCGTCCTAGTGTCGGCCGTGTTTCTGGTCGCGATCTGGCTTGTGGTGCAGGCGCAGCGCCGCCGCCCCACGACCGGCAGGGAAGGCCTGCTGAATATGACCGGAGAGGCCCGGACCGATGTGGCCGAACAGGGTAGGGTGTTCGTGCACGGTGAGTACTGGAACGCCCGCAGTGACTCTCCGATACCCAGGGGCACGCGCGTCCGGGTCGTCAAGGTTGACGGCATGCTGCTTACGGTACGGGCAGAGGATCAGGCGCACTAGGTCGGGGCAGGGTGTTACATGCCCTGTGTCTGTAACTCGAAATTTGATTGTAGGTTGTTAATTTTATTACAAGGAGGTCTGCCATGCCATGGTTAATAGTTATTGTTGCATTGGGAATGATTGTTTTAAGCGCGATCAAAATTTTGAATGAATATGAACGCGGTGTTATTTTCAGACTGGGCCGCCTTGTGGCCACCAGGGGGCCGGGACTGATTATCCTGATCCCGGGGATCGAAAAGATGCAGAAGGTCAGCCTGCGTCTGGTCACGCTCGACGTGCCCCCGCAGGACATCATCACCCGCGACAACGTATCGGTCAAGGTGAACGCGGTCGTGTATTTCAGGGTGATGACGCCCGAGAAAGCCATCGTCGAGGTCGAGAATTATCTCTACGCCACGTCGCAGCTTGCCCAGACAACCCTGCGCAGTATCTGCGGTGAGGCCGACCTTGACGACCTTCTGTCCGAGCGTGAAAAGCTCAATCTGAAGCTGCAGGAAATTCTCGACCACCAGACCGACCCCTGGGGGATCAAGGTAGCCAATGTCGAGATCAAGCACATCGACCTGCCCGATGAGATGAAGCGTGCCATGGCCAAGCAGGCCGAGGCCGAGCGAGAGCGCCGCGCCAAGATTATCCATGCGTCCGGTGAATACGAGGCATCGGCCAAGCTCGCGGAAGCGGCCAATGTTATGTCCAACCCCATAGCATTGCAGCTTCGCTATCTGCAGACCCTGACCGAGGTGGCGGCCGAGAAAAATTCGACAACGATCTTTCCGTTGCCGATTGATCTGGTCAAGCCGTTTCTCGACGCTGCCGGGAAAAGGGCAATGGAATAGCCGCGGTCCGCTGAGCAGTCCTTCAGCGATGCTGTTCAGGCCAGGGCTGCTCAGCGTTCGGTTTTAGTTTTTCCATGCAATGCGTCAGGGCGCAGCGTTACGCTTTGTCCGCAGCGGGCGTTGAGGGCCTGGCGCGCGCTTTTGTTTTTGATGGAAATTTCAAGCCTACCGCTGCTGCCGATAATTGCGAACAGCTCGCCCTCCCCGGCCTGTGCATAGGCGGAATAGAGTTTGCGTATCACCGTTTTGCCGCACTCGATAACGATACCCTCCTGCTGCGCCATCCCGTTCACGGTTTTTGCCGGCACATTCGTGATCAGGTTGCCGAAACGGTCGATGTGCACGATCGTTCCGGTCGTGCTCCCGTCCGCAGCCGTTACCGGCATGGGAATTTCGAGCAGTACCGGATCGTCGACCGGACGGCCCATTGCACATACCGGAATGCGGCGCGTGATGTGTGCGCTGACGGGCGCGAACACGTCACGCCCGTGAAATGTTGTACTGATGTCGCTGCGAAAGTATGCAGGGTTGTCCGGTTCAATGCAGGCCCACGCTGCCGCGGCCCGGATGACGCCGGTAAAGAGTCCGTTGTCGGGCCCGACAAAATAATGCCGGTCGGTCACGACGATAAGCGGCCGCCGCCCACTGCCCACACCCGGGTCGACTACGGCAAGATGCACCGTGCCGGCAGGGAACAGCGCGCACGCCTGTGCAAGGTACAGCGCCCCCGTCTGGATGTCATGCGCAGGGATGCAGTGGGTCAGGTCAATGGGGCGACATTCAGGGTTGATTGAAAGCAGTACACCCTTGAGAGCGCCGGCGTAGGAGTCGCCGGTTCCGAAGTCGGTGGTCAGCGTGATAATGCCGCACGGTGATGGAACGGTACATGGCAGGCTATCGGTGCGAACCATGGTGCGCTGAGCTCCCTGTATTTCAAGGTTTCGTCCGGCACGCCAGCATACTACCTGAAACAGGTCGTGCGCGTCAAGATCCCCGGAGTCGTTGGTCCGGTTTTTCATCTTGACAAAAAAGCACTCTTCTTGTGATAGTTAACGATCACACCAATCAACACAGGAGCCGTTTATGATTACATTTTTCGTGTGTCTGGTTGCGCTTGTTCTGGGGTATGTGGTCTACGGTGCTGTGACGGAAAAAATTTTCGGCATGGAACCTGAACGCCCAACGCCTGCCGTAGCCAATGCTGACGGCGTCGACTATGTTCCCATGGACTGGAAACGCATCTTCTTGATCCAGTTTCTCAATATCGCCGGACTGGGTCCGATCTTCGGAGCGGTGATGGGAGCGATGTACGGGCCGGTGGCGTTTATCTGGATCGTTTTGGGGTGTATCTTTGCCGGTTCGGTGCATGATTATTTTTCGGGCATGCTTTCCATACGTAACGGCGGCGCCAGCATCTCCGAGGTCGTCGGCACGTACCTCGGGCCGTTTTTCAAACAGTTTATGAGGATTTTTTCCGTTGTCCTGCTGGTGCTGGTGGGCGTGGTTTTTGTTACGGGGCCCGCCAAGATCCTGAGCGGTTTTGACATTCCTGTCAGTTTTGAGGTCTGGATTTACGTGATTTTCGGTTATTACCTGCTGGCAACCCTGCTGCCGATCGACAAATTGATCGGCCGTATTTATCCGCTGTTCGGGCTGGCACTGCTGTTCATGGCATTCGGCATTCTTTACGGCCTGGTGGCCGGAGGGCATGAAGTGCCCGAGATGAGTCTGCGCAACATGCATGGCAAGGCCGACACGCTGCATATTTTCCCCATGCTGTTTATCACTATAGCCTGCGGTGCTATTTCAGGATTTCATTCCACCCAGTCGCCCCTGATGGCGCGCTGTCTGACCAGTGAGCGCCTGGGCCGGCGGGTTTTTTTCGGTGCCATGATTGCAGAGGGCATTGTCGCCATGATCTGGGCCGCCGCTGCCATGACGTTCTTCGACGGCGTGCCGGCGCTCAATGCGGTCATGACCGAACACGGCAACCCGGCCTGGGCAGTGAATGAAATTTCAAAAGGGTTTCTGGGAGTTGCCGGCGGGGTGCTGGCAGTGCTGGGTGTGGTGGCCGCCCCCATTACCTCCGGGGACACGGCATTCCGCAGTGCACGGTTGACTATTGCTGATGCGCTGCGCATACAACAGGGTCCCATCGCGCGCCGCCTGGCTGTCAGTATTCCGCTGTTTGCGGTAGGGTTCGCCCTGACACAGATCAATTTCAGTATTATCTGGCGCTATTTCGCATGGTCGAATCAGACGCTGGCAACGATCATGCTCTGGGCGGCATCAATGTATCTCGCCGGCAGGCGCGGTTTTCACTGGCTGACAAGTGTGCCGGCAACAGTCATGACAGCTGTATGCGTGACTTATATTCTTACAGCGCCGGAAGGCTTCTCAATGGGGTATGGCCTGTCCGTGGGGCTTGGTATCGCCTCGGCACTTGCGGCGCTGGGGGCATTTTTGTTTGTTGCCGGCCGGTCCTGCCGCTGATGTGTTCGGAATTTTTCTAGCGAGGAGGCCTGTTGCCTGGTGGACCTCATGAAAGCAGTATGTGTACCGGCTGCCGTTTTCCGCAAGGGGTTGCGTTCGCGTGCACTCTTTGTGTGTGTGCTTTGCCTGTCCGTGACCGCATTTTTGTATGTGTTTGCCTACGCGCAAACAGTTGAGTCCCCCCCGTCCGGCGACACACAACATGCCCAACAGCAGCCGGCCGGAACGAAAGAACCGTTTACCAATACGATCGGTCAGACTTTTGTATACATACGGCCCGGCACTTTCATGATGGGCAGCCCGGCAGAGGAGCGGAACAGATCCGAAGATGAGGCCCGCCACAGCGTGACCCTGACAAGGGGGTTTTACATGCAGACGACAGAGGTCACGCAGTACCAGTGGCAGACGATTATGGGCAAAAATTTAGCGTATTTTTGCGAATGCGGTTCCCAGTGCCCTGTTGAGAGTGTCAGCTGGGAAGATGTGCAGGGGTTTATCAAGATATTGAATCAGCGTCCCGGAACGCACAGGTACCGGCTCCCTACCGAGGCCGAATGGGAGTATGCCGCCCGAGCCGGGAGCACCGGTCCGTTTGCCGGCACTATTGACGCGATGGGCTGGTACCGGAACAACGCCGGGGGCAAGACACACCCCGTCGGGAAAAAGCGTCCGAACGCATGGGGCCTGTATGATATGCACGGCAATGTAAGTGAGTGGGTACATGACTGGTACGCCGAGTATCGTTCCGGAAGGGTCACCGATCCGAAAGGCCCTTCAAAAGGCTATTTTCGCGTGAACCGCGGCGGCGGTTGGGACATGCCTGCGTTCGGCTGCAGGTCGGCCCAGCGTATTATCAACGGTCCTGGCAGTATCGCCTCAACGATGGGTTTCCGGCTTGTTGCCGAAGACCTTCCATGAAACAACGTGCTGCCATGTTCGACGCGGCCTGCATGCCGTTTTCGCGGCCGCATTGATTGAACCTTGGAACGGTGCAGTGCGCACCATCCGCCAGGCGTATCCATGATTCCCAAACGAATACATTATTGCTGGCTCGGCGGCGGCCCTATGAACGCGCAGGTCGAGGCATGTATCGCATCCTGGCGCCGGGTGCTTGGTGATTACGAGATCATCACATGGGACAGCCGCCGCTTTGACATCAACTCCGTGCCTTTTGTGTGCGAGGCTTGCTCTGCAGGGAAATGGGCCTTTGCCGCAGACTATATACGGTTGCATGCATTATATACTGAGGGCGGGATCTATCTTGACGTTGATGTCTTCGTGCAGAAACGGTTTGATGAATTCCTGGCCCATGATTTTTTCACCGCGGTTGAATACCATCCTTCCATTGTGAAAGCAGAGGACTCGCTTCGCCTGCTTAAGCCGGACGGCTCTAAAAAGGCCATACCAGGCGCCGTGCCCGGCATCGGTGTGCAGGCAGCGGTCATGGGCAGCGTGCCGGGGCATCCTTTCGTGAAAACTGCACTGGACTATTACCGCGAACGTTCTTTTGTCCGGGCAGACGGAAGCCCGGCGACCGCCATGCTTGCCCCGGCAGTACTGGCGCTGTGCGCGGAAGATTTCGGGTTCAGATACAGAGATACGCGGCAGCATCTCGAGCCGGCTATGCTGGTTCTGCCCTCAGCTCTTATTGCCCCTACCATTGATCAGGCGACGCCGGATGCCGTTGCGATCCATTGCTGCGAGGGCAGCTGGCGGGACAAGAGCCTTTTGCGGTCAATCGGCCGCTCCCGGCTGGGCCGCAGGCTGCGCGGCCGGCGTACCTTCAAGGATATCGTACAGGGACGCTACTGATCCCTTTCCTGCGGATATTGTGTTGTTGGCATTCGTCTGCATCGTTTCATGGTCCGTTTTTTCGGTGCGTCGTTATGCCCGCGTGGCCACCATGAGAACCATGGGGCTGAAGTATGGTATGAGCCAGATGGCCCACACCGTGACGCTGAACCTGTGGAAGTTCGCGATGAGTTTTTCGTCCTGCCTGAGAAGCACGGCGGTTGCCCAGATGCCGTGTATCAGCATCAACACGATCGCCAGAACACCGGTCAGGCCGTGGATGTCAAAGGTCAGCCCTCCTGCCATCTCGAACATCAGCCCGGTACCCCAGGTGTCGAACACGATACCGAGCCAGAAGAAAACCACATGCCAGGGCTTGAGCCTGGCCGAGATGCGCTCGCTCCACACGCCGATTGAGTAGCATATCAGCGCGAGGTTTATGGCGATTATGGAAACGACGTCATTCATCGGCGGTTCTTGCCTTTGGAGTTTTGCTGGATGCTGTTGTATTGGAGCAGGTTACCATAGAAACATCTTATATACCAGTAGTCAAAAAAGGGTGGCGAACGGGCTTCGATACGCGCATAATGGTCATGCGCCTGCATGACATTCGCCACACCTTTTCAATCCTGCTTCTCAACAATGGTGAAAGCCCGGTCTATGTAAAGGAACAGCTTGGCCATTCCAGCATCAAAATGACCGTAGACATCTACGGCCATCTCATCCCCGGGGCCAACCGGTAGGCGGTCAACAGGCTCGACTGTTCGGTACTGCAGGCTGCGATTTTGCCGCCCGAGAGCGCTGCAATCTGATGAGCGCAACCGGGTGCAACCTATACGCAACCTGATAAAAAACAAAACCCGAAACCAGAGTAGTTTCGGGCTGTTGCAAGAAAATGGTGCCGAAGAGAAGACTCGAACTTCCACGGGGTCGCCCCCACATGGTCCTGAACCATGCGTGTCTACCAATTCCACCACTTCGGCAGCGTTTCTTCAGTATTTCTTTCGGTGAACCGTTTGCTTTTTAAGCCTAAATTTATTACAATGTTTTATTTTTGTTGTCAAGATGTTTTTGTTTTTGCGGCGGTGCAGCGCGGGTTTTCGGGAGCAGGTGGCGGTGACGAAAAAACATGAAACTTTGACCGTCGATAATAACAGGTGTTTTGCCTGCGGCACGGACAATGAATCGGGCCTCAGGCTGAAATTTTCCTACGGGGATGGCGACCGAACGGCCCGGACCCGTTTCGTGGCCGATGGAGCCTATCAGGGCTGGAAGGACCTGGTGCATGGCGGTATTCTCATGACCCTGATGGATGAGACCATGGCGAAAGCGGCCGTGCACTGCGGACTCAATATTGTGACGGCTGAAATGACCTCGAAGTTTAAAAGTCCTGCACGGGTCGGCATGCCCTTGATATGCAGCGCGAAGATAGAGGACATACGCAAGCGCCTGGTGTATGCACGAGCCAGTATTCAAGGCGAAGACGGCAGCGTGATTGCGGAGGCTACCGGCAAGTTGATGATTACATAAGTGTGCCGGCCGCGGCAGTTGACGAGTACCGAGTTTAATACCAGTCGTCACACCGGTGAAAACCGGTGTCCAAAGAGCCCGCAGGGGATTGAATTATCTGGGGTCCGGTTTTTGAGAGCGCCACGCAATTCGCGACGTGTCATTCTGAGAAGCCGAAGGCGCCGAAGAATCTCTGTTTTTTTACAACATGACAGCTTCTGCTCCAATAGAGATCCTTCGCTTCGCTCAGAATGACATGCGTTGCTTTATGACGAAACAGTTTTGAAGACGGAATGATTGAAAACGGTTAACCTGCTTTGTTCACACACGCATGAAAATAGTAAGCGGCAGCGCGGCTTTTAAAAAATTACAGGTCAAGGATTGCGTGGTTACGCTGGGCAATTTTGACGGTGTGCACCGCGGCCACCAGAAAATAATCCGGAAGGCCATCGAGCGGGCACGCGCGATCAATGGCAGCGCGGTCGTCTACACCTTCGACCCGCATCCGCTCAATGTGCTGCGTCCCGAGCAGGAACCGCCGAAAATCACGACCTTTGAGGAAAAGGCGCATTTGATCGCGATCCTTGGTGTTGATTACCTGGTGTGCGAACATTTTACGCGGCGTTTTGCACGTAAAACACCCGAAGAGTTTTTGCAGGATGTGCTGTGCGCCAGACTGCACCCGCGCGAGATTGTTATCGGCCACGATTATTCCTTTGGCAAGGGGCGTAACGGATCGGTCGCGCTGCTGCAGGAGGCCGGGGCCCGGCACGGCTTTAGCGTGCATGTCGAACAGGATATACGGGACCGCACTATCCCGGTGCGCAGCACCATGATCCGGCGGCTGATCACCGAAGGCAGGGTGTCGCTGGCAGCCAAGCTGCTGGGCGGCGACTACCGCATGTCCGGCACCGTTGTGCACGGGAAGAAACGCCGTATCGGTTTCCCTACGGCCAACATGAGCCACATCAAGGACCTTGTGCCGCATAACGGCGTGTACGCGGTTCTGGCGGATACGCCCTATGGTACCTACGGCGGTGTTGTCAATATCGGTTTCAACCCGACCTTTGATGGTAAAAAGCGCACCATTGAGGCACATCTGTTCGATTTTGATGATGATCTGTACGGCCGGGACATCACGCTGCGGTTCGTGAGAAAAATTCGTCTTGAGAAAAAATTCGACAGCGTAGAGGAATTGAAACAGCAGATAGCGCGTGATACTGAAAAGGCACGGCGGATCCTTGCGGGCAAAGCAGACAGCTGGCAGGTGTAGGCAGGCGCCGGAAACTGTCCGAGAGAGCACAGGGAGCAGACGAGCATGGATGAGCCCAAAAGCACGAACATTACCTGGCATCACGGCACGATAACCAGGACGGACCGTGAAAAGCGCAACGGCAACCGGGGCGTCATTTTGTGGTATACCGGCCTTTCAGGCTGCGGCAAGTCGACAATCGCCCAGGAAGTAGAAAAGCGTCTCTTTGACCTGGGCAAACACACCTACCTGCTTGACGGCGATAATATTCGTTTCGGGCTCAACAAAAATCTCGGGTTTTCTCCGGAGGATCGCTCGGAAAATATCCGCCGCATAGGCGAGGTGGCAAAGCTGTTTGTCGATGCCGGGGTCATGGTCGCAACGGCGTTCATCTCGCCCTATCGCGCCGACCGCGACCAGGTCCGCGCGCTGGTCGCACCCGGCGACATGCTGGAGATCTTCCTCAAATGCGATATAAGCATATGCGAACAGCGCGACCCCAAGGGGCTGTATAAAAAAGCACGCGCCGGAGAGATACGCGATTTCACCGGTATTTCAGCGCCCTACGAGGCGCCGCTGAACCCTGAGATCGTGATCGATTCAGGTATCAGCCCGGTTGATGAGTGCGGCCGGACAGTCGTGGACTATCTGCGGGAGCACGGCTATATTTGACGTGCTCGTAAAAAGTCCGGATGCTGCGTTGCGCTACATCCTCGGTCACTGCGGCGTACGGGAAAGTACGCCTCATTCCCTCGGATGTGCGCGCCTTGCCTGCGAACTTTTTACAAGCACGTTTCGATATCGTGCTTACATGAATTTTTTGCGATTTCCTTATATTTGAGGGCCGGGCCCGCAGGGGAAATCAGCGAGAAGGAGAGGTGTTGTATGCCGCTGTCAAATTTTCCGCACAAAGCACGCAATTTCGAGATACGCAAATATCACCGGCCGTACCGCGTCGAGGAATTGATTCAGACCCATGTATGCTTCAGCGGTTCGCCGCTCAAGCATCCTTTTGACGGAAGCAAGGTCGTCCTGGTGGCCGACCCTTCAAGCAGCAGTCCGTTTTACTATGAATTCAGCATCGACGATATCGGCCATATCGAGGAAATGCCCCATATTGTCAGGCCGGACGGTGAAAATATCGCCATGGCGCGTATGTGGATCAAGCGGGGAAGTGTCGCATTGCGTTGTCTGCCTTTTGTAGTTGAGCAAATTGAGGGTATATAGCCGGTTGTTCAAAAATGCCCGTCTGCTTCGTTGTGTTCGTCATTCGTCTTTGCGGCGTACAAGAACGTACGTCTCATTCCTCATGACTTTGCGAGCCGTGCATCCGAACATTTTTGAACAACCTTGAGTAACGGTCTGGTTGACATCCGTTATTAAAGCGGATACAGTAATCGCTCACAGAAAAAACGGGAAACATACTGATTTTCCAAGGAGTTTATCAGGCCATGCGAAGACAGATCGTACATGAAGGCGCAGACCAGTTGACCTATGAGATCCGCGGTATCGTGGCCATCGCACAGCAGGTGAGCGACTGCGGGGTTGACGTTTTCTGGGAAAATATCGGTGATCCTGTCCAGAAAGGCGAAAAGCTTCCCGAATGGATGAAGAAAATCATCAGCGAGCTGGTTACCCAAGACTTTACCTACGGGTATACCGACACACGGGGCCTGCTGGACGCCCGCGAGTTCATCGCCGCGCAGGTCAACCGCCGGGGCGGCGTGCAGGTCACCAGCAGTGATATCATTTTTTTTAACGGGCTCGGTGATGCCGTTGCCCGGATGTTTGGATTCCTGAAACGGGAGGCTCGTGTGATCGGACCCTCACCGGCGTATTCGACCCACTCCTCGGCCGAGGCGGCGCATTCCGGTTATGAGCATCTCACCTATGCGCTTAATCCGCATGATAACTGGATGCCCGATCTGGATGATCTTGAGAAGAAGATCCAGTACAATGATTCGATTTCCGGGATTCTGGTGATTAATCCCGATAATCCGACCGGGGCGGTGTATCCGCGCGATGTGCTTGAGAAGATGATCGATATTGCCCGCCGCCACCAGGTGTTCGTCATTTTTGACGAGATCTACGCGAGCATCATTTATAACGGCGCCCGTACCGCGAGTCTGGCCGAGGTGATCGGCGACCGTCCCGGCATCGCCCTGCGGGGTATATCCAAGGAGTTCCCTTGGCCGGGGGCGCGCTGCGGCTGGATCGAGGTGTACAACCAGGACCGTCACCCCATGTTCAAGCGCTACGTGAGCAGCCTGGTCAATGCCAAAATGCTCGAGGTCTGTTCGACATCCCTGCCGCAGTATGCCATACCGCGTATTATGAGTGATCCGCGCTATCCCGCGCATCTTGAGCAGCGCTGCCGGATGTATGAGCGGCGCGCCAACAGGGCCTATGATGTTTTGAAAGAAGTGCAGGGCATTACGGTCGTGCGTCCCCGGGGCGCCTTTTACCTGACCGTGCTTTTCAACCCCGGTGTGCTCACGTCCGCGCAGTATCTGGACATCCCCAATGAGCGGGTCAGGGCCCTGATCGAGCAGAAGGTCGAGGGGGTACAGCCCGACAAGCGTTTTGTCTATTATCTGCTGGGCGCGACAGGTATCTGTGTTGTGCCGCTGACCGGTTTCTGCTGCGAGAAGGAAGGGTTCCGGCTGACGCTGCTGGAGAGCGATGAGGCTCGCGCTGAAACAATCTGGAGAACCATCGCGCAGAGCATTACGAGCTATCTTGACTCGGTGTAACGGCATGGATGCCCTTGTACTCGTGCATTTTGCGTGATCGGCTGCCGGGAGCGCCTCCGTAATTCCCGGGCGGGATTTCCGGACCGCTGAGGCCGCGCGTGCTGTTAGCGGGATATCGGTGCGCATGCCCGGCGGTATTTTCGGAAGGACGCCTACTGCCTGTGGGGCGCAGAACTGTTTTACTTGATAACCTGATATGTTTTGTTGTAGAACGGTATCGTCGTAAAGTGTCCGACAGGGCCGGTATGTGGAGCGTACACCGATGGAGCGGCACTGGAGTGCCTGAACGTAGTATAGTATAGAGAGTATACAAAAGGGAGAAGCTTCAATGGATGAACGGCTGTTGGAATATTTGGCGGTTATGCGGGATTTCGGACGTATGTATACGCAAAGGATTCTTGAAGGGAGCCGCGAAAGCAGCAACCTGCTCAAGCTTTCGCGCATTAAGGCGCTGTATGCGTTCCGGGATCAGGACAGCAGCACCATGAGTGAGCTTGCTGAAAACATCGGGGCGAAACTGCCCAGCATGACCATGATGATCGACAACCTGACCGAAGAGGGGCTTGTCGAGCGCGCCCGTGATGAACAGGACCGCCGCAAGGTGATCGTCCGGCTGACCGACAAGGGCCGCCAGCTGCGCCAGGAGTTCCTGCAGCAGCGCAAGCTTATAGCCGAGCAGCTCTTCGCCAAGATTTCAAGGGAAGAAGAACAGGAGCTGATGCGCTTGCTGGGCCGTGTATGTGATATTCTTGAAAAAGCGTTTTATGACGAGATGGATGTGTGAGGAGCTGCGGGTACACTTTGCCGGGCTCCTGCTGCCGCCGGCAGAAATGACGGGGGATACTAAAATGTGCCCGGAACATTCAGGTAAATTCGACGCAGCTATCGCAAGGATCGTACGGTCCTATGACGTGATGTCAAAGACCATCAATCCCCTGACGATCCTGAAGCTGGACCTGACGCCGGCCCAGATCAAAGTTTTGATGAGTTTTGAGGCTACGGACGGCTATACGATGACCGAGCTGGGCAGGACGAACGGGGTCACCGTGTCAACCATGACCAGCATGGTTGACCGTCTGGTTTCGTGTGACCTTGTGACCCGGCGCTATGATGCCTATGACCGGCGCAAAGTGCTGGTATGTCTGACCGAAAAAGGCCGCACAACCATCGACCATATCATGAATATACGCCGCAGGGAGCTTGAGCGTTTTCTGGGTGGGCTGCAGCCTGACGAGATCGATGATTTTGTTGGCTCGATCGAAAAAACGGCACATTTCCTTACAAAAGCAAAAAAGGGCGCGCAGTCATAGACGCCCCTGCCTCATGCAGGGGAAGGCCGGCGTGATCGTTTAGCCTATGAACCCTAGTGTTCAGCGCGTGTACACAGCTGCTGTACTCGGCCTGATTGTTCTGGCTTCCGGCCTGGTCGTGGGTGGTTGCGGCATTATCAGCAGGAGCCGCGGTTCCAGTGGCCTGCCGGGCGGGGAGCTCGAAACTCGGGTCGTACGCGTGCATGCGTATGCGGGTGCCGAGCCGCTTCATTTTTTTATCCGTCCCGGAACGGTTGTCGTGTGGCTGAATCAGTATGCAGACGATATCCGCATCATGTTTCCCGACCGCGTGGTGACAATCTCCTGCCTGAATCCAGTGAATTTCACTCTTACTCCAGAGGGGTTTTTCGAGTCGGGTTACCTGCCTCACGGAGCGGTGGCCAGCCTGTGTTTTCTTCAGCCGGGTTCCTACGATTACAGTGTTGAGCGCCAGCCCGCAACCGGACGGGCGCGTTCTGAAGGTTTTCGCCTTGAGGGCGTCATAACGGTGAGGTGATCCTCGGGCCCCGGGGGCCAAATTGGCTGGTTGCGCGCGCGGACGTTTCTGTTAGAGCACAGTAACCTTGAGATGTCCGGTTTCGGGTTGAGAAGCGGACATCTGCCGAACAGGTGGAGCGATACTGCAATCGGATAGATTGGTACTAGATTCCTGTCGTCTCAGCAGGCAATGTCACCCCGGGCCTGATCCGGGCAATGTCACCCCGGGCCTGATCCGGGCAATGTCACCCCGGGCCTGATCCGGGGTCCATTAAAAAATACTGGATCCCGGCTATCCGCTATCGCTTCTGCCGGGATGACAAATGGATCGCGCTTTCCATCCTCCGTAGCAGGCTACTGCGGAGGACGGGTGTTTGTCCGGAATAACCGTAAAGAGGTAGAGCGTTGTAAACAAACTGTGTCAATTTCAACAGTATGCCCTGGTGCGGGTACGCTGTACGTGTGGGCAAAAGGCTTCGTGGTAAAGAGAAAAAAAGACGGCCGTAAGGCCGTCTTTTTTGTATGCACAGTCATGTGCCGGCAGACCGGCGAAGAGATTAGCGGCCCTTTGCTTTGCGTTTGGAGGCCTTGAGTGCGTTGATGACCTTTTCTTTTTTTGCCTCGCGCTTGATGTGGGTCGCGAAATTGCATTTGCCTGTTTTCCATTTCAGGGCCGGCTCAGGATAGGCCGTGCAGTATGTGCCGTCAGCAAACTGTTGTGCCTTTTCGCAGCCTTCACATTGTTCGACTACGGGTTTGCACGTGTTGTCTTTATACGTGCAGCCCTGTTTGCTCATGAAAAGACAGTCCACTCCTTTTTTGGTTGTTTCACAGATCATTGTTGAACATCCTCCTGTCGTTGCGTCCCGGGTATACGCGGGAATCTTGCCGTGTAAGAAAAAACGGATTGCAGTATAGGGGCAGCTGCAATCCGGTCAAAATCCCAGCTTTTTTAATATACTACCGGTGCGATATAGTGCCTGTCAAGCAAATTCCCACACCGTCTTTATTTTTTACAGCTATGCCCGCCGGGGTCTGGTGCGGCAGAGACGGCAGGAGGGGACGTGCGGACTGAATCAGAAATAGGTTTGTGCTATGCGATTGACTTTGCGGGCATAGCCGAGGGCAGCATCTTTCCGGCCGCAGTTGTATGCGCTCAGGCCGCCTTTTAATCCATGCCGCCGGATATAGTACTTCAGGATGGAGGCACCGATCTCAATGTTCTGGTACGGGTTGATGAGTGTTTCGTAATCGTGGTTCCACACGTCCGGCATGACCTGGGTAAGACCCAGAGCGCCCTGGCTGCTGATTGCACGGTGATCGGCTCCGGACTCAACCACAATAAGAGCGGTTAGAATGTCCAGGCCGACGTGTTCATCGCTGCATTCATATATTTTGAATGCGTAGGACAGGGCCGTTATGTAATCAAGGCGTGGGTTATAGCGGCGCAATAAACATGCTGATTTCTGGAGCTGCGGGAAAAGGCTCTGGCGCAGCTCTATTTCGGCTTCAAGCGCATCCTTGACGGTTCGCAGGTCGGTTTCGAGCTGTTCAAGCACGGCACCGTCGCTGTGCAGTTGCAGAGCGATAATGCACGATACGGCCGTATTGGCGATAACGCCGACCGTGAGTGCGATAAGGAGTAATGATTTTATGCTGTCGTTTGCTTTCATGGCTTTCGTAATAATTCCTTGTATGGTTTTTGGCCTTTACCCGGCGCATGGTGTGTGCACCGTTTTTCTTATGCCTGTATCTTGTGCGTTTGTTTCTCAGCGAGTGTGAGAACAGGGGACTGACGATGTTAGTATCGTTGGATTATATATATAATAGCAAATTTCAGATAAAAAAGCAAGCAGGAAATTTTTTACTTATCAGCGTTATATGGATTGGTATATATGCGCTGCTTGAGCGTGCGCGCACTATACTGTTTCGTGCGTCGGAACCGAAGCCGCTGCCGGAACGGTGCAGCCGCTTCGGTTGTCTGCCGCGTAATGTAGTGAACTACGGCCGGGGGGCGGGCACCGTAGTGTTACAGGGCGGGTTGAGCGGGTGTTTCGGGGGGCTCATCAGGACTGCCGATTGGATGCTCTTCGGTGATCATCTGACACTTGCCTTCATACAGCACGCCTTCTGCGATTACCAGGCTGCCGGTTTTAATATCACCGCGCAGTTTGCCGTTGGTGGTTATTTCGAGTTTGGATTTTGAAACGATATTGCCGTTGACCTCGCCGCCGAGCAGAACGGTTTCGGCATAGATGTCAGCATCAACCCGGCCCTTGGGGCCGACAAGCACACTGCCTTCACACACGACCTTGCCGCGCACGGTGCCCTCGATGGAAATACTTTCCCGTGACGTCAGCGTGCCTTCAAAGATCGTACCGTGTCCGATAATGGTGTCAAGACGGCTCAAATCGTTTTCCTTTTTGAAAATTCCCATGTTGATATCTCCCTGTTGGGCACTGCAGTCCAGGCAATGAAAGCCGGGCCATGAGTCCTCATGCCCGGTTTATGTCGGCTGGCACGGAGCATGCCGGCCCGGATGTCAGTTCCTGGCCGTGTTCGTTTGGCCGGATTGTTCCCTGTCACCGGTTTCGAGTAAATCATGTATCGCACGTTCTTCCTGCTCTATTCTGGTAACTTTCCTGGCAATCGTCTGCATCTGTTGCTGTTCGGCTTCAAGCTGCTGTTTTTTTAGAGACAGCTCCATATTTTGTCCGGATTTCAAGGTGCCGATTGCCCCGCTGCCGGCAAGCAGCAGCACAACGAGCAGCAGGAAATACAGGAGCCTTTTGTCCAGCGAGAAAAGGCGCTGCCGACCGCTGCGGGTGGGGATCACTACGAACGTCATTCTGTTTTTCATGGCTTTGTACAGTCTGATTGTGAACCGTTGCTACGGGCAGCGTTATTGGCCGCATGTATTTAATTCATACTTGGCAGGGGTTGTCAAGCAGAATGTCCCGGCAGGCTTTTGCCACTTGACGAACGGCGGCTTCATCTGGTTTATTACATTATGGTTGGGTAGCAGGAACCACCCCTGCTGCCGATGCAGAGTCCTAATTCTGTGGAGGAGGATTGTCATGAAAGCAGGCATCGTGTTATCGGGATGCGGGGTCAAGGACGGCACGGAAATTCACGAGGCGGTCCTGACCATGCTGCATCTTGACCGGATAGGCGCACAGATTGTGTGTGCGGCACCGGATGCTGATCTGGTGCAGGTCGTCAACCATATTTCGGGTGAATCCTGCGTGGCCGAGAAGCGCAGCATGCTGCTTGAGTCGGCCCGTATCGCGCGCGGCAGCATCAGCCCCCTAGACAGACTTGGCGCCGAGGATATCGACGCGCTGATTTTTCCGGGAGGTTTCGGCGCAGCCAGAAACCTGTGCAGCTTTGTAGATGAGGGGCCGCAATGCAGCGTACGACCGGATGTGGAGCGCCTTATACTTGCCATGGTTGCCGCGGGCAAACCCCTCGGGGCGCTGTGTATCGCACCGGTTGTCCTGGCCCGGGTTCTGGGGGCACACGCCATGCCCGTTGAGGTGACAATCGGCAATGACAGCGGTGTTGCAGGTGCAATAGCCGCCATGGGGGCCCGGCACGTTGACTGCCCGGTTGATCGGGCCGTCGTTGACAGTACCTACCGGGTGGCCACCTCGCCGGCCTATATGCTGGCTGCAGGTATCCACGATGTTGACAGGAGCGCGTGTGCTCTGGTGGACGCTCTTGTCAAGCTGTGCGGGGCGCAGTGAGTGCCTGACCCTGTGAAGGAACGATCCGACATGCGGCCACGCCTGCTCTTTGCCGACGAACGCGGCACCATTTACGATCATCCGTTTCTTGAAATGCTGGGCTGCAGCGGCTCGCACCTGGTGCGGCCCGCTGCGGACATGCTGGCCGTGCTGCCGGATATGAGCAGGTTGTATTTCCATCCGGGATGCCCTCCCTATGCATGGGATCCGCGCAAGGAGAAAATAGTTCGTCTGGAACATACAACCATTGGCCGTCGCCGCGTGCGCTGCAGCGCGGTATCGACCTTTATACAGCAGGGATGGGTTCGGCTGCTGCTGCCGGCGATGGACTATGCAGGCAAAACGGACATATTGCCTTTGTGGGCCTACAGCGCAGTCGGTCTTGACGGCGAGCATTACTGCGCCCCGGCATTTGAGATAGACGACAACTATCGCTGGAACCCCGATAATTTCGACGACCGTGAGCTGCTGCCACAGGTTGAAAAAGTCTGCCTGCAGTATCCGCGCAACCGGCTGGTGGAACATCTTAAGCGCTGCGCAACGCAGTATCACTGCTTTGCCGCGAAGAATTTTTTCCTGAGACGCTGGGAGGCGCCTATGCCGACCAGCCCTGTATGCAATGCCGGCTGTATCGGCTGCATATCACTGCAGCCTTCGCAGAGCTGCCCGGCGCCCCAGTCACGTATAGATTTCGTGCCCACACTCGAGGAGCTGGTGGTTCCGTTTACGGATCACCTTAGCTGCGCGCCTGATCCGATTATCAGTTTCGGCCAGGGCTGCGAGGGCGAGCCGCTGCTCCAGGGAGATTTGTTGTGCCGGACCGTGTCGGCCATTCGGGCCCGCACGGATGGGGGTACTGTCAACCTTAACACGAACGGCAGCCTGCCCGGGGCTGTCGCACGTCTGTGCGACAGCGGTCTTGACAGCATCCGCATCAGCATCAACAGTGCCAGGCCGGAATTGTACGGGCGCTATTACCGGCCACGGGGCTACGGTTTTGAGGATGTATGTGCCTCCATTCGCGAGGCCTCAGACCGCGGTATTTTTACCATGATCAACTATCTCGTGTTCCCCGGCATTAGCGATGATGCGGCCGAGTTCGATGCCCTGTGCCGGCTTATCGATCAGGCAGGCCCGCATCTGATCCATTTTAAAAATCTCAATATCGACCCTGATATGTACCTGCACCGCATGGGTGCCGGGTCCGGCCCGGGAATCGGCATCGATCGGGTCAGGACCCTGCTGGCGGAGAAATTTCCTTCGTTGCAGTTCGGCTATTTCAACCGGACCCGGGAGACCTTTTATCCGACGGTCTGAGAACTCATGCGGGCAGGGCTTTTCGTGGGCCGGCACTATCGCGGCGCTGGTTATTCCGGGATGCCTGCCGGGGCAGTAATTGTACCGGGTGTCACCCCGCACGTGATGCGGGGTCCATTAAACAAGGCTGGATCCCGGCTATTCGCTATCGCTCCTGCCGGGATGACAAGCGGATCGCGTTGTCCATCCGTAGCAGGCTACTGCGCAGGACAGGCGCTTGCACGCAATGACAAAACAAGGCCACAGGGCGGGTAGGTTTTTAAGCCGTGATCCGTGAACGGGTTTTTTACCGAATGCCGACGTCAGGCCCCGCATGTGCGCGAGTCCGATTTCGACCCCGATACCGATAGCGATCCCGATTCTTGAACCGTACATCCTGAACGTTGATGAAGTCGTAAAAATCCCAACACTGTCACCCTGAGCGAAGTGAAGGGTCTCGTAACGTATTTAAATTCGAGATTCTTCGCTCCGCTCAGAATGACAAAATATCCCGTCTCGGGCTTTCTCCGGCGGTATCAACTTTGGATCTCGGACAAAAGGAACGTTTTCTAGATACCGATCCATGCCGCCCCGTAGACGCCGGCGGAATCGCCCAGTTCGTTGCGCAGGACCGGTGTGGTGATGCTGTGGTGAAAGGCATACCGGCGTACGCGTTCGACGCCGAGCGTGTAGAGCTCATCAATCTGTGAAAGCCCGCCGCCCAGCACGATCGCGTCAGGGTCGAGTATCGAGATCAGCCCTCCAAGGGCGCGCCCGAATTCATCGAGGAATCCGTTAAATACGTCGACGCAGCGGTGATCCCCGTGCCGGTATCCCTGGGTGATCTCGCGCATCGTCAGGGCCGTGCCGAAACGCTTGAAAAAAATTTTTTCAACGCCCCCGCCGCTTATTTTCGTTTCAACGCAGCCGCGGTTGCCGCAGTAGCACTCATCTCCTGCCGGATCGATGCTGATGTGGCCCCATTCGCCGGCAATAGCATGCCGGCCTTTGATGACGCCGTTGTTGCAGTATATGCCGCCCCCGCACCCCGTGCCCATGATGACGCCGAACACAAGGCCGTATCCCCGGCCGGCGCCGCTGCGGCATTCGGCCAGTGTGAAACAGTTGGCATCGTTGTCGATACCGATCGGCCTTCCGAGCCTTTGTTCGAGGTCATTGTGCAGGGGAGTGCCGATCAGGCAGGTCGTGTTGGCATTGTGGACCAGTCCGGTCGTCTCGTCGATTGAACCGGGGATGCCGATGCCGATGGTGTAGCTCCGGCCGGCGGGCACGTGCGCTGCGGCCGTATCGATCATGGCGTACAGATGGTCGACGATGGCCCCGTACCCCAGGTCGCGCGGTGTCGGTGTGCGGGTGCGAATGATACTGTTTCCGCCGGCATCGAGGAGTATGGATTCTGTTTTTGTGCCGCCGAGATCTATGCCTATGCGGAAGGTCATGTGCACCCGCCCCCAGTTTTTCGTTATGTCGGATGGGCACAGTATAGAAAGGTGGCCCGGGCCTGTCAAAATAAAAATCTTATATTCGCCGGGGTTCTGCATCAGGTTTTTTGTTGCAAACGGCCGCGCAGGGCACTATGATTCGCTTACGAGTCGATTCAGGGTACTGTGACATGCGATTACCTTTACGAACAGTGTTTGCCGTTTGTTTCATGCTTGCCGCCTTGTGCCTGGCCGGCCCCGGCTGCGCAACGAGAGGCGTCGAAGAGCGTCCCGCGGTCGACAGCGAGCGTGTTGTCTGTGCTGATTTTGAAACGGTATGGGGGCAGCTGCTCGCTGCTGTTACAACCGGCGAGGAGAAGCTGAGCCTTGTTGATAAAAAAGCCGGTTTCATTTCTTTTCAAAAGAATATTCCTGTCGGCGGACTTGATACATACGCATTCGATGACACTGGCATGCTGATGAGTCATGCTTCGGCGAATGTGGTGATGCATGTGCGTTTTGAAAGCCCGAACAGGACGCGGGTGCGCATCAATACCAAGATTACCGCATCCGGTAAAACGGTGCTCGATGTGTTCCTGTCGCGTGAGCGTCAGGTCGTGCTTGATTCCAAGGGCTGGCTTGAAAGGGAATATTTTGAACGCGTGGGAGTGCTTTCAGGGGATACGCCCGATATAACGGATTAGGCCCGGCGGACTGCGGGAGGACAATTTTGGAAAAATCAATAAAAACACTTGATTTCAGCAAAAATATGCTACTAAAGTAAAGGCTGAGCGGGACTGCGAGGGCAGTGACCGCATATGACTGATTTTTTTTTGAAAGGAGAGGAGCTATGCGAACACGGTGGTTGATAGTTCTGGTGCTGGCGCTATTTGTTGCTGCGGGCTGCTCGAGCATGAGCAAGCGGGTAAAGTGTGCCAGCGTTGGTGCAGCGGCAGGGGCAGCGGTCGGCGCAACCGTCGGCGGCATATACGGCCATAACAAGATAGATGCTCAACTTCGGGCAGAGTGGGCTCTTGTCGGCGGCGGTATCGGAGCTGTTCTCGGCGGCGTAACCGGGTACCTTGTCTGCCAGGACGAGCCGCAACCCGCTCCTCCCGTTGAAGAGCCGGCTCCCGAGCCGGTCGCACCGAAGCCGCTGCCGGAGAAGATTATCCTGAACGCCGTGCAGTTCGATTTTGACAAGGCGGTTATCAAGGACGAGTATGCTCCCGTGCTCGATGCGGCTGCAGGCGTTCTGAAGGAGCATGGAGACCGGCAGGTTGTGATCACCGGCCATACCTGCTCGATCGGTGCGGAAGCGTATAACCAGAAACTTTCCGAGCGCCGGGCCGCGGCGGTCAAGACGTACCTTGTCGACAAGGGTATTGAGGCGTCCCGCCTCACGACCCGCGGCGCAGGCGAGTCGATGCCGGTGGCCGACAACACGAACCGGGAGGGGCGGATGATGAACCGGCGGGCTGAACTGGAGGTCATGGATTAGGCCGGCCGCTTCCTGAGAAGATTCACACAGCGTAAAGAGGCCCTTAAAGGGCCTCTTTTTTTTAGCATGCCCTGCATATGACGGATAGTCCCAGGAACAGCACGCCTGATACACAGGCCGGAGGTCAACGCCGCTGTTTGTTGTCCGTCAGGCATCTGAAGCCCAGCAGCTTTGCCGCTGATTCGCCGCTGTCGAAGATGATACTCATGGAAACATCCTGCTGCGTTTTGCCCTTTTTGCATGTAACCGTATACAGGTATGATGTCGATGCCGTTTTCTGCGCTGCCGCGATCTTTGCATCAATGCCGGTTTCTTTTATGAACACGAAAGAAACCGGGGCGCCGAGACGTTCGTTGGACTGTTGTTGCACGGTTTCAAACAGGCCGTACGGGTACTGTTCCATCACAGCGGGGCTGAAAAGCAGGTAGGCCTGTTTGTATTCCGCCCTGATGAGGTGCTGGATAAATTGTTCTGCTACGTCTATCTGTGTAGCCTTAATGGCATCGGTTGTTTTTTGCGGCATGGCCGCACACACAGTTGCCAGACAAAGGCTGCAAAGGAAGACTGCCAGCGATATTTTTTTCATGATACAGGGTTCTTTCTATGTTTTTGCGATTACCTTAGTGTGTCTGCCTTTTTTACCGTATGATAACCAAAAAGTGCCTGCAGCGTCGCTATGACGCTGCAGGCATTGTGTTACTCGTGCTTCCGCTTTCGCAGAAGGAAAGGGCAGGGCGCGCTTTGAACGGCAAAGCGCGCCAGCCGGGTTGATTAATAGTCGTAACAGACATTGCCTTCGGTGTAGTTGCTGCCGCCGCCGAAGGTGCAGCCGATGCTGGGGATACCCGTGGCGATAAACTTCTTGCCGTCATAGGTAAACTCGCAGGTGCCGCAGGTGCTGAACACACAGCGCTCATAACGGCAGGTATCACCCTGGGTCACCACGATGCTGGAGGCATCCGCTCCCTGCTGGGCAGCGCAGACATTGTAGATGTCCTGTGCGGTCATGTTGACCCAGCCTTCGCTCGGCGGGAAGTCGGCACAGTTCTCGGAGGTGAAGCTGCTGGAGTAGCGGCAGCTCCATACCTCGGAGTCGTCCGGACAGTCAGGCTCGCAGGCACCGCAGCTCAGGCAGTCAGACGGCCCGTCGACGCACTCGCCATCAGGACACTTGTAGAGAACGCCCGGACAGCAGACTTCGCCTGCAGGAAGGCACTGCCCGCTGCCGCACTCAACCGGCGTTTCCGGAGGGCAGCCGCCCACGCGCTTGAGTGAGATCGACGTGTCGATCAGCGTCTGCACAGACGGATCGTTGTCAACCGGGAAGGAAAAATATGATTCGCCCTCACCCCACCAATAGTCACCGTTGAGCGGGATCGGCGGGAAGGAATAATCCATCTGCAGGTGTACGTACAGGTAGTAGTCGCCCTCAAGGGAGAATTCACCGTAGTACGTGCATGCCGGTACCACCATGTTGTAGGGCGGCATGCCCGGATCCACGATCTGGTTGGTCCAGGTTCCACCATCCGGCGGACGCGACGGGGGGAACTCCCAGGTGTTCGCGTCATAGTACAGGGCGATCAGCTTGTGCGGTGCATAGGGCAGCTCCTCGGGCACGTTGATGGTCAGGTTCAGCCCGTCGCTCTGATCGCAGACCAGGTTGTGGCAGCCAAACTCATTGGTGATTTCCGGCACATGGGTCGTGTATTCACACGGTCCCCAGCAGTTGCCGGCGTCATTGCAGAACTGTGCGCCCGTATGACCGTTTACCGTGCATTCACGGCTTACGCCCGGCTCACACGTTGCAGGCTCGACACAGGTCGTCGCCGGCACGCCGGTATCATCGCGCACGCAGCGCACATCGCCGACCGTGCAGAGGTGGTTGTAGAGCACACCGCCCAGCTCGAACATGACCGTTGCGATCCAGCGCTCGTCATCCGCAGCCGATTCCAGGGCGATGCCTTCCAGGTAGTGACCGGCCGAGTATTTGTCGATTTTGTTGCATGTTCCCGTCAAATTGGGATCAAGATAACAGCCGTCAACACCGGGGCCGGCACCGTATTCGCCGCCCATGCAGGCCGGGTCCCAGCTGTCCAGGAAGTTGAGGGTTCCGTCATTGATGGGGCAGGCCCCGCCGGCTTCGGTATCGGGATTGCCGGCAATGATGGAGCGCAGCTCGCTGATGAGCGGTACGCGCCAGTCATCGAAACCGCCCAGCACCAGCTCTTCGCAGTACTCGACGGCTTCCTTTGTGCGCAGGCCCACGTCGCCGTAGTTATAGGCTTCACGCTGGGGGTCCTGCCAGCACAGGTTCGTTTCGGGGTCGCACCACATGGTGTACTGCTGTTCCTTTTTGATGCCGAGCTTCAGGATGGTGCCGTCGGTACCGACCGCGAAGATTGTTTCCTCGTCGATGCCGTCGATCGATTTCAGGCTGGCCGCAACCGGACAGGCCATGACAGCCCAGGCTGATCCGTCATAGTGCAGGATGGTGCCGTTGTTGCCCACGGCGTACACGTTGGAGCTGTCGCTGCCCCAGACGTCTTTCAGGTCCTGGGTGGTGACATTGGTCGTAACGCTCCAGCCGCTGCCGGTATTCTGCACGATGGTGCCGCTGTCGCCCACGGCAAACACATGGCCTTCCGGGCTGACCCAGACACCTTGGAGGCTGGCGGTGGTGCCGGTATTGATCTTGTTCAGGAAATACGAACCGGTAAAGCGATACACATTGCAGCCGCCATTGGCGTCGCCGACCGCGTACCAGTCGTTTGACGCATTGCCGTCGATCGCCCAGAGTTTAGCCGCGATTCCGGTATCGTGGGCATCCGCGCTGCCATTGTTGTAGGTATAGACATTGTAGTTGAATTCGTAGAAGAACCACTTCTGGTTGTTCTCTCCCACCGCGACCATATAGTTATGGCCGGTACCCCAGATACCTTCGAGGGCATAGTCCTGGGTAGCGCCGAGCATTTCATAGAACTTGCTCCAGGAATTGCCGTCATAATAGAAGGTCTGGCGGTGCCAGTTGCCGACGGCATAGATCTGGTTCTCGTCAAAGCCGTACACGGCCCGCAGGTTGCGATCCGTCACACCGGATGACTGGGTATAGAACGTTTCACCGCCGTCATCGGAGCGCACAATCACGCCGCCGTTGCCGACCGCCACGGGGTTGCCGCCGGGGCTGACCCAGACACCGTTGAGCTTGTTGGCTGTCAGGCCGGGCGTAATGTCGAGCCACTCGGCCGCCACTTTGCAGCCTTCGTCGATCACGCCGCTGCAGTTGTTGTCGATCCCGTCGCCGCAGATCTCCGGAGCGGCAGGATATGTCGTTGCATTGTTGTCATTGCAGTCAATCAGCCCGCACTCACCGCCTTCGATGGAATAGCCGTCACCGTCAGCGTCCGTGCAGGTGGGCGGGGGCGGACTGCCGCCGCTGGCAAATGCTGTTGAGCCCGACAATATAAGGGCCAGTGAAACAAAAAGAACACATACAATTTTTTTCATGCTTGTAACCTCCCCTTGTGCTTTTTGGCGGTTTCGTAAATAAAAAAATGCATACTTACCGCTACGGGCTGGTGATTTGCGATTTTTTACGTCCGCTTTTTGCCCGTTTGCAGCATGTTGCTTTTTTGAAACAGCCTATTGAGTGTATTGCCGTTACTGCCGATTACATACAGACTGAAGATACCTGTGAGCCCAATATAAAACCAGTGTATACTCCTCCTTTCTATTGGGATAGTTAGTGTTTCCAACTATTGCCAGTTTGATTGTTTACTAGTGTTGCAGGTTGAAACGGAGAGGTCAATACGGTATTAATTCCCGAATAATACCTATATAAATTAGGTATTATTCGAGGGAGAGCAGGTAGGTCCGCAGGTTGGCCTTTTTGTTTTTCAGGCCTGTTTTGTTGCGGATGCTGTCACGGTGGCCTTCGACCGTGCGTGTGGAAAGTGCCAGTATATCAGCTATTTCCTTGGTGCTTTTACCGGATTTGATCAGATTGGCTATCTTGATTTCGGTTGGCGTGAGGTTGATGAAACGGGCCGAGTTTGAGAAGGAGGATATGATATCCTTGAGGTTTGACTCAATGACTTCCAGTAATGAATGTTGCCGGTCCGTGACCCTGCCCTCGTTGATCTTGTCAATGTAGGGCAGGACGAGTTCATTGATGTTGGCGGCTATTTTTTCCTCGAGCGCCTCTTTTTCTTCATTCCTGCCCCTGAGCAGCACCCTGAGCGCGGTATTGGCCTCTTCCAGATGCATGGTGCGTTCGTTCACCTTGTCTTCAAGGGCTGCATAGGCGGTTTTGATTTCGTTTTCCAGTTTTTTGCGCTCGGTAATGTCGCGCACTGTCACGATAATGGCAGGCGTCTGTTCGGTGCCGTCCCGGAGGTTCGTTACCTTTGTTTCGATCGGGAATACCGTGCCGTCCTTTCTTTGGTAGAGTGCTTCATAATAGTCGCCTTCGGATTTTGAGAACATCTCTTCCGCCATGCGGGCGATCATTTCGTCATCGGCTATATCGGGTGAGAGCTCTGCAGGGTACAGGCCGATGAGTTCCTGCGGTGTGTACCCGAGCATGTCGCCGAAAGCCTTGTTCGCCCAGACTATCGCCCCTACGTCGTCGGTTACGAATATGCCGTCGCCGGTCATGTTGAATATATTGTCGAGAAAGTCATGGGCTTTCTGTACGTCGCGCATGGCCTGGTACAGTTGCCTGCGTGCCTGCTCCAGCAGTGTTACATCCATGACGCAGATAATGATGCCCGCGGAAAGGCCGGGCAGCCCACGTGCCCCGGCTATCTTCAGGTGTACAGGAAAGATGGAGCCGTCCTTGCGTGTGTAGAATGTTTCATATATGTCGATGAGGCCGTTTTTATAGTCTCCGTAGCATTCATCGACCATGGGGTGCGCTTCTCCGGCCATCAGGGAGGAGCCCACGCGGCCGATAAGCTCATCAGCAGTGTAGCCGGTCATGTCGCACAGTGTTTTGTTGACAAGTGCGATTGTGCCATTGTCGCTGGTGATGAGGATACCGTCACCGGTCGTTTCGAATATCTGCCTGAAAAGGGCGGGGTCGATATTTTTTTCTGCCGGCTGCATGCTGTGAAGCCCTGACATTGAGGGTTCCTTCATTGTTGTGCCTGCGGCCGCGGTATGCAGACAGTTCAGTCCGTAACGATTCGCGGGATACGGTCGTTGATGCGGGCGGTCACTTCATAGTTGATGGTCGAGGCCCAGCGGGCCATCTGTTCGGCCGTAATGCGCTCATCGCCGTCGTGTCCCAGCAGGACTGCCTCGTCACCGGTGTTCACGCCGCTGATGTCGGTCACTTCGGCCATGATCAAATTCATGCATATACGGCCGCGTATGGGCGCGCGCCGGCCGCGGACCAGCACATGCCCTCCGGCAATACCGCGGTCGTACCCGTCGTAATAGCCGACCGGTATCACTGCCAGGCGTGTCGCATGCCCGGTTTTAAAGGTGCAGCCGTAGCCGATGTACTCGCCGGCGGGTACGTCCTTGATCTGGGCGATACGCGCTTTCCAGGTCAGGGCGGGCGTGAGGGTAAATCCGTTTGTCCGTTCCCTGACGAATGAGACATAGGTTTCATTCGACGGCCACATGCCGTAGGCGGCTATGCCCGGCCGCACCATGTTGAAATGGCTGGCGGGCAGCAGGAGCGTGGCGGCCGAATTGGCGCAGTGCACGATCGGGGCGCGGATGCCGCATCCGGCAAGCAGGTCAAGCGCTGCATGCAGGCGGTGCAGCTGCGCTTCGGCGAAGCTGTGGTCGGTGGTGTCCTCGATATTGGCGAAATGGGTCGCAAGTCCTTCGAGCACCAGATCCGGGTTTTGGGCGATCGCAGCGCACAGGGGCTCGAGCAGGCCGGGTCCGATGCCCTGCCTGTTCGTGCCGGTTTCGATCTTGACATGCAGGCGCGCCGGCTTGCCGCACGCGCGCGCAGCCCGCACGACTGCGTCCAGGTCGCACGCATTGTAGACAACCATGCGGCAGTCAAGCTGCAGCGCTTCTGTGTAACCGTCGGGGGCGAGCGGGCCGAGGATATAGACTGGGCAGGTAAGCCCGGAGCGGCGCAGGCTGCGGGCCTCGTGCAGCGAATGCACGCTCAGCCAGTCAGCGCCCGCATCGATGAAAATGCGGCCTGTCTCGCACAGCCCGTGTCCGTAGGCATTGGCCTTGACGCAGGCGCATAGAAGCGTTGATTGTCCTGTCAGGGAGCGCAGCCGGGCGATGTTGCTGTGCAGGGCGGTGCGTGAGATTTCAACCCAGGTGAGCTCGGACATGGCAGGGCGGCATCCCGGTAATTGGCGGCCGATGCGGCGCTAGATGATCTTATTGAGCGGGTACTCGATAATGCCTTCGGCGCCTTTGTCGAGCAGGCGTCCGACCAGTTCGCGCACCTCGCTTTCGGCGATAACGGTTTCGATCGAGAGCCAGTCCTTCTGGTAGAGATTGGCTACCGTGGGCGCGGTGATGCTGGGCAGCTCGGCGATGACATCCTCTATCTTCCCGTGCGGCACGTTCATTTTCAGGCCCACCATGCCGTCAGCGCGCAGGGCCCCCTTGAGCAGCCGGGCGATCTGTTCGATCTTGGCTTTTTTCCAGCCGTTTTTCCAAGCCGCCCCATTGGCGATCAGTTGGGTATTGGTCTCCAGCAGCGTATCGATGATTTTGAGGCCGTGCGCCTTTATGGTGCTGCCGGTTTCGGTAACTTCCACGATCGCGTCGGCCAGGCCTTCAACGACCTTGCCTTCGGTCGCACCCCATGAGAACGCCACTTCAACGCTGATATTGCGTTCTTCAAAGTAGCGCCTGGTGAAATTGACAAGTTCGGTGTAGATTTTTTTCCCCTCGAGGTCTTCGATTGTCGTGAACGGCGAGCCTTCCCTGACAACCAGCACCCAGCGGGCCGGCTTGGTGGTCGCCTTGGAGTAGACGAGATCATCCACCACCACGACGTCAGCCTCGTTTTCCAGTATCCAGTCACGGCCGGTCAGGCCCAGATCGAGCGTACCGTTTTCAACGAACCGGGGCATTTCCTGGGCGCGCACCAGGGAGCAGGCAATGGCCTCATCGTCGATACGCGGGAAATAGCTGCGCGAGCTGGTGACAATGTTCCAGCCCGAGCGTTTGAACAGGTCTATGGTGGCATTCTCCAGGCTGCCTTTGGGGATGCCGATCTTGAGTTTTTCCACGTTTTTTATCCTCCTGCAAAGCGTAATTGTGTTAAAGTAACATACTTTATTTCAGAGGGTCAATGTGAAAATGAGAACCGTTAAGCTCACCATCCAGTACGACGGGACCGAATACTACGGCTGGCAGAAGCAGGCGCGCCACCCCAGCGTGCAGCAGGTCCTGCAGGAAGCCCTGGGCATCGTGTGCGACCACAAGGTTACCCTGCACGGCTCAGGCCGCACCGATACGGGAGTGCATGCCCTCGGGCAGGTCGCCCATTTCAAGACAGGCTCGCGGGTTACCATGCAGCAGCTGCACAAGGGCCTGAATTCAATGCTGCCCGATGACGTGGTGATTCTCGATGCCGTCGAGGTCCACCCTGATTTTCATGCGCGATTTGACGCGACCGCGCGCACCTACTGGTATTTTATCTTGAACGCTGCGGTTCCCTCGGTGTTTTACCGGCGCTATGCCTGGCATATCAGAAAGCCGCTTGACATCGAGGCCATGCGCGTTGCGGCCGCCGCCCTGGTCGGCGTGCATGATTTCAGCTCGTTTCTGGCCCGTGAGCGCGAAGATGTCTGCAGGGTGCGGGAGGTCAGACACGCCAGGCTGAAACGTGTCGGAGGGTCGCTGCTGCTGTTCGAGATCCGGGCGACTTCGTTTCTCAGGCACATGGTGCGGGGCATCGTGGGCACATTGGTCGAGACGGGACGCGGCAAGATGAGCGCGGCCGATATGCAGGCTGTTTTGCGTGCCCGCGACCGCTCGCAGGCCGGCCCGACCGCTCCGGCCCATGGGCTTTTCCTGAAGGAAGTTTCCTACTAGCGGGATGTCCCAAAACACCCATCTGCTGCGGTGTGCTACGCACGGCGTACAAAAAAGTACGCCTCATTCCTCATAATGTCGCACGCCTTGCATCTGGGCATTTTTGAACATCCCGCCTAAGAGGTTAATGCTGGTCCTCCGGTTGCGCTGCGGGGGCTGCCGGTGCAGGCATTTCCTGCATGGCAGTGTGCAGCACCTGCTGAAACGTATCGATCTGCTGCCTGCCTTCGGGGGTCTGGAAGGCGGGGTAATGTGTAATAGGCTCACGCCGGCCCCGGTGAAATGCCATGGCCGAGTCCTGAACGGAGCGGAAGGTGCGGTCGAGCACATTGATAACAGCCTTGCGGAACAGGATGAAATTCAGGATCGACTTCACGAACGCATTGTGGGGGAACACCATGCAGCGCACCGTGTATGTTATTTCCTGCACCCCTGTTTCTTCAAAATCGAGCAGCACCAGGGCCGTACCGCTTAACCGCCATGCCAGGATTTCGACCGTGCCGAATCCGTAGTACAGTGCACTGGTCTGTTCCTCATTCTTCAGCACCGTTGTGAAAACGCCCGAAACGTTTTCGCTTGAAGCTGCAAAGCGTTTGCGGGAGGCATCAAGGTAGGATGCCTGATAGGCGGTTTTCTGGTAGGCGTTTACCAGCTGCGTTGAAAAGGGCAGGTCGTTCATCAGGTAGACCATCACAGCGGCGGGCATGGGAAGCGTGCCTGTAAGGGCGTATTCCACGCGGTGGGGGCCCGAGACCTGCCGGAAGATCTGCCGCCCCTGGCTCGCGTCTGTGGTCAGCCCGCGTTTTTGCAGGTCTTCGAAAATTGAGCAGTAGGAGCCGGTTTTGGGGATGTCTGTTTCCGTGCAGTCCTGTTCGCTGCACCCCGGAGGCGTCTCTCCCAGGCAGCAGCGCATGGCGGCGCAGTAGGCGGCATGATCGGAAGCCGGGGCAGACGGGACGCTGCAGAAAAGGCTGCAGGCACAAACCGTAACGAGCAGGAAGAGGGGTGCTTTCATGGCGTGTGCTACGCCCCGGTGCTGTTCGTGTCAGACCGGTCATCCGGTGTGCCCGTGCCGGATGCATCAGTTTGTCCGCTTTGTTCGCCTGCACGTCCGGTGCGCGCACGCTGCATGCGCTGGCGGAGGATCGTGAGGATGCGCAGGGTTCCGAGCACGAACAGGGCTATGCCGAAATAGTAGCGCCAGCCCTCCACGCGCGTGGTCCAGGCCCACAGACCCACCAGGGCAAGAAAAGCGTATGCTGAAAGCCGGAAGAAATCAGACATGGCGTATCCGTGCAACGGTCATGAAACGCTAGTGGGTGACCGACCGCGTCCGGCCCGCCTCCTGCTGCACACCATAGCGGAATGCCGGTATTTTTGCAAGCCGGGGCCTTTATTATTGTATGGTTGTATGGATTTGTGTTAAGGCTTTGGTAAAAGCGGCTTGGATATTTACCTTACAACAGAGCTGCAGAATGAACCGCATGGGCAATGTCTCGATTTCCGGACGTGTTTTCTTGATCGTGGCGTGCCGCACTGTTTGTTTTGTGCGTAGCAACTAATTAAGGGGGGTGTGCAGCTATGGCTATATCCGGAAGTCCTAAAATGTTCGCCTACGAAGTGGCAAGGGGCCTGATGAGCTTTACCACTGCCGGGCTGCGCAAGTACAGCCCCGAGGACCTGAATGTGCTGCTCAATGCCCTGAGCATTGTCCAGCGCGAGATCAGGGCCGAGATGGTACCGCTCGACGATACACTGGCGATCCGGGACAAGAACCAGAAGCTGCAACGCCTCAGTCAGGCTGTCGGCATGCTGAACGCGCATATCCGCCAGCGCCGTATCCGCTCATAGCCTTTTTTCTCTATTCCACTAGTTCGGCTGGTTCAGGGTGCCTGCACCATGGAGCAAGGTTTGCCGGTGCCGCCAAATTTTTTATGTCAATAACATATTGTGATTACATTACTTTTTAAAAAAGTGAAAATTTAGTTCAGCGTTGTTGCTTTTGAGCGGTAAATTATTTGCACAGACTGTTGCCCCTGATGAAGTCACGATACATGTTCCGCACATTGCATATCGGCATTTCGCCCAGCCCTATGCTTTGATGGAAAATAATGTACACCAGCACCGTAAACGGACGCGGACTATGCGGCCTGGTAGTCGGCTTTCCTGCAGCGAACGGACAGCCGGGCAATAATGCGAGAGGAGAGAGAGATGAAAAAGGCAGCAATTGCAGTATGTACAGGGATGGCTTGTTTCGTTTGGGCCTTTATGGCGCCTGTGTGGACGGATTATGCTGAAGCGGCCGTGAGTGACCTGGTGTGGGTTGATATTGACTCCCAGTCCTTCGCTGGCTCCGGAACCGATATCTCAGGTTCCGAACTGCGGGGTATATGGGGAAGTGCCGAAGAGGATATTTTTGTCGTGGGCCCGGCCGATACCATGGTCAGGTTCGACGGACTGGAATGGTCGGTGCAGTCTATCGACACCGAGGGACGTGAATTGAATGCCGTATACGGGACCGATGCGGAGAATATTTTTGCCCTTGCGAATACGCACCGTACGATCTTCTATTCCGCTGACGGAACGAACTGGGCAAAAAGAAGTTCCGATAATCTGAACAATGCGCTGTACAGTCTCTGGGGGCTGACGCCTGATAATATGATCGCGACCGGCAACGTCAGTGAGTTCTGGGTCCTCGTTTACTATTATTATGCGGTGATGTACGTCAATATCAATAATGCTGCGAATATTGCAACGGCGACACCGGCGGCAATGATCGACGCCGACCTGTACGGGGTCTGGGGTTCTGCGACAACCGACATTTATGCCGTCGGCCAAAACGGCTGTAAACGCAACAATCTGGGATACTGCACAACAGATTATACAAGTATCTGGCACTATGACGGCAACAGCAGAAAGAACTGGACATTTGTGGCAAGCCCTGTGGACGATACCCTGTATGGTGTCTGGGGCAGTGCTGCCGATGACATCTACGCTGTGGGTGCAAACGGCTGCATTGTGCATTTTGACGGCGTAGCCTGGTCTGCGCAGGCCAGCCCGACAGCCCAGACTCTGCGTGCTGTCTGGGGATCTGGCTACGACGATGTGTACGCGGTTGGAGATGCCGGCACAGTGCTGCATTTTGATGGTGATGCCTGGACTGTGATAGATACTATTCCAACCGCGGAGGATCTGCATTCCATCTGGGGCAGCTCAGATTTCAGTGTGTATATTGTCGGCAGCAACGGCACGATCCTGCGCGGCGCCGAGTGTTTCGGGGATATTGATTGCGATGATGGCATTGCGTGCAACGGCGCGGAGATGTGCGTTGCCGGTGCGTGTGTCGATGCAGAGCCTGTGTGCGATACTGGCCTGTACTGTGACGAGGGACTGGATCTGTGCGTAGAATGTCTGGACAATGCACATTGCCCGGAAGGCTTTGAGTGCATCGAGGGCGAGTGCGTGTCGATTCCTGACGATCCGCCCGTGATCGGCGAGGGTCCGTTTATTGCGGCCGGTTCCTGGCCGCTGCTGTCTGCGTCGCAGGAGAGCCCTACGGTGCTGAGGCAGAACATCGTCCTGCTGTGGACCTACTCGGACGATTATGCCTCCTGCAGTGCAGACTGCACGCACACGGCCGAGTACAGCGTGGCGGGCAGCGACTCCTGGACGGCGATTGTCGGCACAGACGTTGATGGCGGCTCCGGGTATGTAAGCCTGCCCGTAGACGGACTTGAAAACGCCACGACGTATGCGTTCCGGTTCACGGTGACTGACTGCGCGGGCCAGAGCACGCAGTCCGGTGAATATTACTTCCGTGTTGCCACCAGTGACGCGCCCCCGCAGATCACGGGCGGCCCGTACCTGGCAGCCGGTACGTGGCCGCGCATGCCGAGCTCGGAGGAGAGTGCGTTCGTGCTGAGTGATAACCAGTACATACTGTGGACCTTTGAGGATGATTATGCCTCCTGCGGCGCCCTGTGTACGCATGTGGCCAAATATCGCAAGGTTGGCGAAGTGCAGTGGACAAACATTGCGGTGAGCACTGACCCGGCCGGCACCGAGTATGCCTCTGCCGAGCTTCCGGTCGCGAGCCTTGCGGCGGGCACCTACCAGCTGACTGTTTCTACGCGCGACTGCGCGGGCCAGACAGACTGGACGAACCGGATATACTATTTCAAGGTCGCAGCGCAGTAATAGGCCGCGATCAGGAAAAATCGATACTAAACAACAGGCAGGGCCTTGAGGCCCTGCCTGTTGTTATTGGAACATCTGTGCAGGTGTCGTTCCGTTGATCCTTACCCGGAAGCTTTATCCGAAGAATCAGCAAAATCAGGTTTTTTTAAATACTTCTTGCTGTGTTTTGCCGATGTTTGGTTGACGACTGTTGTGCAAGGTTTGCTTTGAGAATGGATGGTCGGGGCGAGAGGATTTGAACCTCCGACCCTCTGGTCCCAAACCAGATGCGCTGCCAGACTGCGCTACGCCCCGTTCACGTTATGCAGGCTGTTGAAAAACACCCATCTGCTGCGTTGCGTTCATCATTCGTCACTGCGGCGTACGCAAAAGTAGGCCTCATTCCTCATGATTTCACACGCCTTGCATCTGTGCGTTTTTGAACAGCCTTTATAAAAGGACTTTTTTAACACCCAGCTAGATAGCACAGGCCGCGCTAAAAAGCAAGAAAACGTGGCGCATGCTCCGCATCCGTTCATCCCTCTACAGCAGAAAGTCCTGCAGGTTTGTCGATCCGTAGGCGGTTTCGGGAAACGCTTCTTTGATCTGACCGGCGATTAGTGCCAGCAGTTTTTTTACGCCCGGCGTTTTTTCCGGATCGCTTCCCGGATAGATTTTCACCGTGGTTTTCTTGCCGCGCTGCGCGACCATGACGAAAAAACGGTTGGGCGGGCCGCCTTCGGCGGCGAGCGCTTCGATAAGGGCGCAGGTGCGGTCCCGGTTGAGGAAGATATCCAGCAGTTTGAGGGCGCCGCCGGGCAGCTCCTGTACGCAGGGATTGTAGCGGGCGACAAATTCTTCCAGTGAAAACGTTCCGTTGATGATGATATGGGGCATGCGCTATCCTCGGGCGGCACTGTATGTGTGGAAACCGTCGGCACATTGCTCCGGTCGGGGGGAGACACGGTTTTCGCACAAAATCAAAGGGCATATACGTAGCGTATATGCCCGGGGTGTCGATACAGTGGTCGCGATGTGTTACTGGTCGCTGCCGGAACTGATAAAGCCGTTCTCTTTCAGGTGCTGCATTTGCTCGTCGCTCAGGTATACCTTGTTGTCGGCGATCTCGCGCAGGGAGAGCACTATTTCCCGATTGTCAGGTGCGTTGACCTGCGGGGTGATCCCCTTGAGCAACTGCAGGGTGCGCTGATGGGCCATGTGTACCAGGATGAAGCGGTTTTCGATGTTTGTCAGGCAGTCTTCAACGGTTATGCGGGCCATGGTCGTCTGTGTCCTTGGTTGGAAAGTGTGTTAAAAAAATTAAAATGATATCGGCCGGGTCCTAAAAAGTCAAGCGATATTATGTGAGTTCGATGGTGGGTCGGTCATCGGCTCAGCGCAGGCTTGCGATGAAATCCCCGACAGCCCCGGTGCCTGACTCATCGACAAGCCTGATGGTCTGGCTGCCGATGACCGCAATGTCGGCCCTGCCGCGCAGGAAATCGATATCACGTCGGTCCTTGACGCCGAAACCCACTGCCAGAGGCAACGTAGTGGCCTGCCGGCAGCGGGCCAGGTACTGGCCGAGCTGGTCCGAGAAGTCCGTTTCCCGGCCGGTGACCCCCTTGCGGGCGACGCAGTATATGAATCCGCGTGCGCATGATGCCAGATAGTCGAGCCGCTGCTGCGGGGTTTTCGGTGAGAAAATAAAGATCGGGTTCAGGTCGTGCTGCTGCATGGCTTGCAAATATTCGGTTCCCTCTTCCGGGGGCAGATCCGGTACGATCGCTCCATGAAGCCCGCCGTGTTTTATTTCGGCCGCGAAGCGCTCGATGCCGTACATGTACAGGATGTTGTAATAGCTCATGAACAGGAACGGAATTGAAAAACGCGCGGCAGCTTCGCGTCCGAAATCAAGACATGAGCGCACGCTGGCGCCGGCGGCAAGTGACTGCTGGTTCGCGTGCAGTATGACCGGGCCGTCGGCGATCGGTTCGGAGAATGGAATTTGCAGCTCCATAAGATCCACGCCGGCTGCCACCATGGCCTCGACGATCTCCATTGAGGCCTCGAAGCTCGGGTATCCCAGCACGATGTGGGTCATGAGCAGGATTTCTTTTTCCGTGAGGCGTTCGCGCAGGTAGTGTTCAAGCATTGTCGTACTCCTGCGCCTTGTGGCGGATGAAGTCGCGCCATGCCGGGTCTTCGAAGGCATCGGCCACGGTGAAAATATCCTTATCGCCGCGTCCGGACTGGTTGATGATGATGCATTCGTCGGGGGACATGTGCGGCGCCTCCTTGAATGCCTGTACGAATGCATGGCTGGACTCGAGCGCCGGGATGAGCCCCTCGCTGCGCATGGTCAGTTCAAGGGCCTGCAGCACTTCATGGTCGGTTGCCGATTCGAAGCGCACGCGCCCTTTTTGAGAGAGGTCGGCAAGGATCGGCGATACGCCGACATAGTCGAGCCCGGCGGCCACGCTGTGGGTTTCGTTCATTTGCCCGTCGCTGTTCTGTAGGAAGAAGGTTTTATAGCCCTGGGCCACACCTGCGCCCGCTCCCGGAGCCGACAGCCGCGAGGCGTGCAGGCCGGTCTCGATGCCTTTGCCGCCGGCCTCAACTCCGACGAGTTCGACATCGTCGTCGAGAAACGGCAGAAAGATCCCGCAGGCGTTGGAACCGCCGCCCACGCAGGCGTAGATGCGTTTGGGCAGTGATCCGGCCACGCGTTGGATCTGCTCGCGGGTTTCCCGGCCGATGATAGACTGGAACCATGCTACCATTTCGGGGAAGGGGTACGGCCCGCAGGCCGTCCCGAGCACATAGTGTGTGGTGTCCATATTGGTCACCCAGTCACGCATGGCCTCGTTAATGGCATCCTTGAGGATACGGCTGCCTGCATGCACAGGGATGACCTGTGCACCGAGGCGCTCCATCCAGAAAACGTTGGGGCGCTGGCGCATGACATCGAGCGCGCCCATGTACACGGTACATTCAAGTCCGAACCGCGCAGCCATGGTCGCCGTTGCAACACCGTGCTGGCCGGCTCCGGTTTCGGCGATAACGCGTTTTTTGCCCATGCGCTTGACCAGCAGGCCCTGGCCCATGACGTTGTTAGCCTTGTGCGCGCCGGTGTGGTTCAGGTCTTCGCGCTTGATATATATCCTGGCACCCCCGAAGTGTCGCGTGAGGTTTCCCGCGAACGTGAGCGGTGTTGGCCGGCAGGAGTATTCTCCCATTACGTGGATGTACTCGTCCCAGAAGCCGGGATCACGCCTGGCCGCTTTGAAAGCCTCTTCAAGTTGTTCGATGGTCGCCACCAGGATCTCGGGGATGTAGCAACCGCCGAATTCTCCATAATATCCGCGATGGTTCATTGCTGTGTATATAACCTCCTGGAGGTTTTCTTCGGCCCTGTGCACCGCAAGGCAGCGGATGGTGTGTTAGCGAAGCATAACATAACACTATAGCAAAGGAAGCGAAAAATGGCAACGATTCGGAAGGGCGGGGCTCAGGGATCCTTCGCGCGGGGCGTTGCCTGCATTGCGAAGTAGCGGGTTATCGGCTGCGTACCGCTGGTGACGGCATCAACGGGTTGGCGGGCGGTTTTTCCCTTGTCTGGCACGCCCGGGCCCGCGGGCCCTGCACATGTTGTAACACGCGCGACCGCTGCTGAGCCCTGCCGGGTTTCACTGTTTATCTGCGCAAGAGTGTTTTTGAGAAACGCAAGCATCGTGATTGACGCCTCAACGGGTCCGGTGGTATATGCTAAAGAATATCATGCCGTTACTATGTGCACAAGAGGCGTTCTGCCATGCAACCGCGGGTGTTGACGTTCACTGACAGCGAGAATATGAGTCTGGCGGCGGCCCGCGAGGTGACTGCTGTCGTAGGGCGCACCATAGACCGTCAGGGATGGTGCGCGCTGGTCCTGAGCGGGGGCAGCAGCCCCGGGCGACTCTATGATCTGCTCGCCGGCCCCATGTTCGCACAGCGTATAGACTGGACGCGCCTGCATATTTTCTGGAGCGATGAGCGCTGCGTGGGGCCTGATGACGCGCGCAGCAATTACCGTCTGGCCAGCACCCGCCTGCTCGAGCACGTTCCGCTGCCGTCCGGCAATATCCACCGCATGCCCGCAGAGATCGATCCCCGGCAGGCAGCCCGTGCAAGTGAACGGGATATTCTGAGTTTTTTTCGCGGTCGGGTCGCCGGATCCGGTTTCGTACCGTCGTTTGACCTTGTGCTGCTGGGCATGGGGGCGGACGGTCACGTAGCGTCCCTGTTCCCCGGGCAGGCCGGTGTCGGGGCGGCAGCCGAGGCTTTGGTGGTGGCCACCCGGGCACCGGCGGGCATGCCGGTTTCGCAACGACTCAGCATGAGCCTGGGGCTTCTTGCCAATGCCCGCGATGTTTTTTTTGTAGTATCCGGACCGGGGAAAAGCGAGGTGCTCGGCCGTGTGCTTGCCGGCGGATCCAAGGCTGAGCAGTATCCGGCCGGCCGGATAAACGCGCGGACCCGGACAGTGTGGTTCGTCGCACCCTGATGCGCGGACCTGCGGGTAGCGTATGCCAGGGCGCGGGGGAGTGTCCGTATGATTTTCAGGCTGCTTGTTGCCGTATTGATCTGTTACGGCGCCGTTGTCGTTGCCGTGTATTTTTTGCAGGACCGCCTGTTGTATTATCCCCTGCGGGAAATAGCGGCCACGCCTGCAGCGGCAGGGCTTGATTTTGAAGAAGTCCGTTTTCAGGCGCGCGACGGCACGGCACTGCATGGATGGTATGTGCCGGCTGCAGATGCGCGCGCAACGCTGCTGTTCTGCCACGGCAATGCCGGCAACATTTCACACCGGCTCGATTCCATTCTTATCTTCAACCGTCTGGGGCTTAATGTTTTTATTTTCGATTATCGCGGCTATGGCTTGAGCGGCGGGCGCCCCGGCGAGAAGGGCATCGAACTGGATGCGCATGCGGCCTGGCGCTGGCTGGTGGAGGGAAGGCACAGTGATCCGTCACGGTTGATTGTTTTCGGGCGTTCCCTCGGGGGGGCTGTTGCCGCCGGGCTTGCCGGCACACGCCGTTGCGGCGCTGTGATCCTTGAGTCGGTCTTTACCTCGTATCCTGATATGGGCAGGGTGCACTACCCCTGGCTGCCGGTGCGTCTGATCGCACGATACCGTTATGCCGCGATAGAAAAGGTCTCACGTTTTACGGTACCGGCGCTGATCGTGCACAGCCCCGAGGATGAGATCGTGCCCTTCGGCCATGGCCGGGCTCTTTTTGGCGCCTGCCCGGAGCCGAAATATTTTTTGGAAATACGCGGCGGCCACAATGACGGTTTTCTTCTTTCGGGCGCAGTATACGTCCAAGGCATCGACCGGTTCATCAAAAGCGTCTTGGATTGACCATGACCGTGGGGCAGGGCGCTTCGGCCGAATGAATCAGTTGTTTGTGCCGAGCGCATCGATGGGTAAAACCGGCGTGCCTTCCGGAGGCTTCAGCGCGAGCTGGGCGGCTGTGAGTTGAACGCAGCTGACATCCTGCAGGCGCATCTCGATGGTCGCCCCGTAACGTGCGTATTGAATTCTGATAGACTCGCTGACCGGACTGGCGCCCTGCTGGCGGGATCTCTGGAAGTCTATATCGTATACGAGCAGGCCATATTCGTAGAGCTGGCTGCGGGTGATATTCTTCGAGAGCGGGTTGATCAAGAGACGCTGGGTGATGGCGCCCCGGCGGACAGTGCAGGCGTAGCTGTCGCCGTCTTGCGCACAGCTTACAGCGGATGTGGCGGGATCGGGCCCCGGTGGGTGCCCGTGAACGAGTCTTGCGATATCGAAGGGGTCCATACGGATCCCGCTGATGTGCTGCATGCTCTCGGGCGTCGCGGGGCCTGTATACCAGGTGTTTTCAGACGGCACGTAGAGGGTCATATTCCTTCCTGACTGAACACTCATGTACAATCCCGGCTGGTTGAAAAGTCCCAGGACCTCGATGCGAAGCACATCGGGGTATCGGCAGGCAAAGACGGTTTTATATGAACGGCTGCTGCCGGCAGTGCTGATGGCAATGCGGGCGATGCCCGAAAGGCCCGGGCAGTTCGGCCTCGTGAGCGCGGCCTGCACGTAGGCCGCGGGATCGCTCAGTCCCGGAAGCGGTTCGGGTGCGGGGCGCATCGCGGCACAGCCTGCCTGTATCAGCAGTATGCCGCATGCAGCAGCTGTAACAAAAGGTTTGAGGTCCATGGCGGTTCCTGCGGCAAAAGCGCCGTGGCGTTCTGTGTCCGCAGCCGTGCCCACGGGTCACGGCTGCTTGCGTTCAAGGTCGTTGATTTTTTGCTCGATGCCCTGCCTGTCCGGATCGATGTCGCGGGCTCGCCGGTAAAGTTCGAGAGCACCGTCGATCCTGTCCAGCCGCCGCATGGCATCGCCGAGATGCTCGGCGATGGTCGCGTCGTCGGGTACGAGCCGGTGCGCCCGTTCAAGGTGTTTGAGCGCTTTCCTGTAGCGGCCCATCCGGAAGTATACCCATCCGAGGCTGTCAAGTATGTACCCGTCATCGGGTTTGGCATCAAGCGCTTTTTTAATCAGCGTGCGTGCTTCCCGCAGGCGGATGCCGCGTTCCGCGTACACATAGCCGATGAAATTGAGCGCGTCAGCATTATTGCCGTTGATGGCGAGCACCGCGCGCATGGCGGCAATGCTTTTATCGAACATGCCGGCTTTTTCATACAGATGCCCGAGGTAGTACAGCAGCTGTTCGTTGCCGCTGTCGCGTTCAAGGGCATGCGTTACGGCCGCGATAGCGGCAGGGAAGTCTTGTCGCTCCGCATGGACAACAGCCAGTGCATGGTACAGGGACGTGTCCTCCGGCCGTATGGCAATGGCCCCCTGCAGAATCTGCAGGGATTCGTCGGTCTCGCCGGACCGGGTGTGCATAAGGGCAAGCTCTATGCGCGACTGCGGGAAGAGATCCGATTCAGGGGTGATCGATGAGAAGGCCCGGGCAGCTTCTTCAGGCTTGCCGGTTTTTTCAAACGTATAGCCCAGGTAGAACAGGGCACGTTGATCAGAAGGGTCATGTTCGATAATGGTTTGGAACATGGCTTCGGCATCGCTGAAATTTTCCTGCTGGAAATGAATGAGACCTATGCGCAGGGCAATGGCATCGTCAAACGCAGCGGCTGTTTCGAGGAGAAAGCGGTAGTTTTTGAGTGCGGCGTCGAGGTCCCCGGTTTTGGCGTAGAGATAGGCGAGCTTCGAGCGCAGGAGTCTGTTGGCCGGGGCACGATCGGCAGCGTCACGGTATGTCTCTATGGCCTGTGTCAAATCTCCCGCCTCCTCCTGCATGCTCCCAAGGCTGATGCGAGGCTGCAGGAAATCGGGGTTGAGTTCGATCGCCCGCATGTAGGCGCGTTGTGCGGCCTTTGCGTTTCCCGTGTCGGCATATATAATGCCGAGCCGGAAAAAAGCAGGTGCGGAACGGGGGTTGACAGCCAGCAGCTCATGGATGACGTCCAGAGCCTTGCCGGTCTGCTCCTGGCCGGCATAGAGCGTTGCAAGTGTAAGCAGGGTTTCTTCATCATCGGGCTGTTCGTCGAGCAGCAGCCGGTACTGGGATATCGCGGCATCGATTTTGTTCTGCGAACTCAGGAGCCTGGCCATGAATATTCGTGCGTCAATAAAATACGGATCCGTCTCCAGCACGCTGCGGCAGTATTCCTCGGCCTTGTCGGGCTCCCCGAGGATGACGGCAAGGTGGCTCAGCTGCAGCAGGATATAGGGAGACCCGGGGGCCAGTTTGAGGGCCTCATGATAGAAGGCCCGGGCGCGCTTCCAATCCCCGCTGTCTATGCACATCTGGGCAGTGATGAGGTTGAAATAAAAATCCGACGAGTAGGCGGGAAAATATGTTTTGCGCGGCGGGGTATCGGCCTGGCGTATTGACTCGGGGCTGTGCAGTCGAGGCGCGCATGCCGGCAGAAGTGCTATGGTGACGGCAATCAGCAGCGAGACGGCAGGGCGCATGCGTATGGGGTTTGCGTGGGTCAGCATGGATAAGTGTGCGCAAAAAACAGCTGTACAGTCGTTTGAAAATAATCTACCATAGTACTGTTGCAAAACACAATCCCCTGCGCAAACGGCTACGGGTAACGTTTCCATCCCGGACGGACAGCATGCGCTTTTTAAAACGTCACGTATCGAAGTTGTTCCTGGCTGCCGCTGTACTGTCGCTGCTCGGCGGCCTTCTCGCCGGAGAGCATAATATGTTCTTCACCTACGCGATCGTTATCTGCCTTAACTGCATCGGCATCGGATAGGGGCGCAATGAAAGTAGCTTTCTTCCAGCGGCTTTCACAGGTATGCAGCCTCATACTGTATAATGCCTACCTGGCCGGGTTCGTTGCGGGTTCGGTTTACCAGGGGACCTTCAAGCTGATTCCCTGTCCGGGCTTTAACTGCCATTCATGCCCGGGGGCGCTTTTTTTCTGTCCTATAGGGGCCTTGCAGTTTTTTGCGGCCTACGGCCGTTATTATCTTTCCCTGTATGTACTCGGTTACATCGCGCTTCTGGGGGCTGTGGGCGGTCGCATCGTGTGCGGCTGGGCATGCCCGTTCGGTTTTTTGCAGGACATGCTTTATAAACTGCCTGTCAAGAAGATCAGTATCCCCCGGCGTCTTGAATACCTGCGCTATGTCATCCTGGTCGGCGTGATTTTTGTCGCGGCTGCTGTAACCAAGGAGCCCTGGTTCTGCAAGATCATCTGCCCGGCGGGAACGCTTGAGGCCGGTATACCCCTGATGCTGCTCAATGAACACCTGCGCCCCATGATAGGGCCGGTTTTCATGGTCAAGATCGCCGTTCTTTGTGCCTTCCTGGTCTGGATGGCCATGACCAAGCGTCCTTTTTGCCGGGTGGTATGCCCTCTGGGAGCGCTTTACGGCCTGTGCAATCGTCTGAGCATTTTTAAGCTGCATTTCAGAAAGAGCAAGTGCGTCTATGACGCCTCCTGCTACGGGGCCTGTCCGGTCGAACACCGGATATATCGTGAAGATCCAAATGCTTCGAGGTGTGTACGGTGCCTGCGGTGCCGTTCCGCGTGCGATCCTGATGCGATCAGCTTCACATCAGGTCAGCCAGCAGATCCGCCGCGTGTTTCCGACTGAGGGGCCGAGCGCACGCACCTGAAGCCGAGCGCCGGACTTCTGTGGTCCGGGCTGTTTTTACCGCGCTGGGCGCATCGCAGGAACGTAGCTTCATTCATCCAGCCGCCCCCGCGAAATACTTTGTACTGTCCGTGCGCAGGGCCCCGCGGATCGATCCTTTCAGCGTTTTTGTAATAGTCTTCAGCGTACCAGTCCTGACACCATTCCCAGACATTGCCGGCCATGTCATGCAGGCCCAGCGCGTTGGGTTCATAGCTGCCGATCGGACGCAGTTTTCGTGTGCGCAGGTAGGACTTGAAAAAATTTGCATGGCTCAGTTCAAGCCGGTCGCCATTGGGAAAAATTTTTCCGTTCATGCCCCCGCGGGCGGCTTTTTCCCACTCGGCTTCGGTGGGCAGGCGTTTGCCGGCCCAGGCGGCATAGGCGGCCGCGTCATGCCAGCTTACCAGTACGACCGGATGCTCACCCGTCCCGGGCGGATAGTCGCTGCCGCTCCAGTTGTAGGCGTCAGCCCACGGTGCGTCGACCCGGGGTGCTGCGCGATCGGTCGCAATGATAAAACGCCTGTACTCGGCATTGCTGATTTCGTAGCGGTCGATATAGAAACCCGATACATATACCGTGTGTGCCGGCTGTTCGTCTGTCAGGGCATTCGGTCCGGTCGCTCCCATCTGGAATTGCCCGGACGGGACGAAAACCATGCCGTGGGTGCGCGCGCTGAATCCGCGTGCATGCGGCGCATTGGTCTGATGCCCGGACTGTTCAGAGCATGCGTGGAGAGACAGGCACAGAACCAGCATAATTCCTCCGTGCAGGCAGGAGCGGGTCCGTGTGTACCGGTTGGCGCCAGGTTTCTTTTCTCTTAAGAACATTGGGTGTTGATACGATAGGTAGTGTATATAAAAAATTCAAGATTGTTGACTTTTATATAAACATATGGTTTAAAAAAATGCAATTTTCACGACAACCGTTCAGGCCAGGATGCTGCACACGACATTGCCGTCCGTATTTGCGATACAGTGACAACGGGATTACCGCATGAAAAAAAACCATCTGACATTGATCATACAGCCCTCCAGCGCTGCGTCCCGCGCAGTAAGGAACATAGCATCGTTTTCATTACATTACCGTGTGATCCCGTGCTTTATTCTTTGTATGGTGCTGTTGGTCGCATTCGGCATTCGCGGCAGCCGTGCGATTTTTGAAAACCTTTTTCTCGAGCAGGACATTGCCGTGCTTGAGGAATCGCTTGCTCACATGGAGCAGTTGCAGCAACGGGTTGACCTGGCCAGGAGCGACGAGAGGAAAATCCGCGGTTTCCTGGGGATTGAATCATGGGATGATGATTTCAACCCCGTGGATCGCCTCGGCATGGGCGGCACTGCGGCCGAGAGCACCAGTGATATCGAGTCGTTTGATCCGCTTTCCGATTTGGAGGCTCTGGAGGACGAACGCCCTCTGCATGTCCAGGTGCATTGTCTTTACGGGGACATGCGTGATCTGAAGACACTTTTGTCCCGAATGGCGGAAACGCTCAGAATTCGTCCTACTATCATGCCGGTCCAGGACGAGGAAATCTGGATGACGTCCGGATTCGGCTGGCGCAACAGCCCGTTTACCGGTTTGCGCCAGTTTCACAGCGGGATCGATATTTCCGGCAGAAGAGGTGCGCCGATCGTCGCAACAGCTGACGGCGTGGTGAGCAGGGTCGGTTTTGACCGTCTCCTGGGCAATTATGTGCGCATCAGCCACGGCGACCGTTTTGAAACCACCTATGGTCATTTGCTGAAGGCCAAAGTCGACAAAGGCGATCAGGTGCACCGCGGCCAGGTTGTCGGTCTGATGGGCACAACCGGCATGTCAACCGGGTATCACCTGCATTATGAGGTCGTGGACAACGGCAAGAAGATCAATCCCTACCATTTTATTCTTAACCGCAGTGACGTCAAACTGAGTGCATCGCGACGGTAGTACCTGTTACATTTTCAATCAGTCTGACGTGTCGCGCCGGCGATTATTTGCACGTTTATGCGGGGCCTCATTCGTACAGTTTCCTGTTGCGTTTGCACAGATAATGGCAGCCATCGGCCCTATACTGCCCGCCGAAAACCAGTAGCGCCATGAAGAGATATGCCGTGCCGGCAGCTGCATGAAGCATTCATGCAGCTGTGTTGGGTTATGGAATAGCCGGGGGTTAGCACTGCAGGGCTGCTGTGGCGCTGTCCGGGGCGTGCTTCTTTAGTGCCTGGATGCGTTTCAGGACCGGCGGGTGCGAGTATGACAGCATGACCTTGAGGGGGTGCGGGGTAAGGTTGGCGAGGTTGTCGATGCTGAGTTTTTTCAGGGCGCTGATCATGGCCTCCGGCGCCCCGCTCGTAGCGGCGGCGAAGCGGTCGGCTTCGTATTCATTCCGGCGGGAAAGCGCATTGGCCGCTATTGAAAGCAGCATGTCAATCGGGGCGTACAGGAATCCGAAAAAGACCAGACTGGCATAGATTGAGATGTGCTCCATGTTGAATGCGGCGAACAGTGACGGGTTTTTCAGAAAGACCGACAAAATGAAAAGCATGAGACCGCTGACCGCCCAGGACATGCAGATCTGCTTGAGGAGATGCTTTTTTTTATAATGTCCGATTTCGTGGGCTACGATAGCGAGTACCTCGGCTACGTTGTGCTTTGCAATGAGTGTGTCGAACAGTACAACGCGCCGGAAACGGCCGATGCCGCTGAAGAACGCGTTTGATTTTGAGGATCGTTTTGATCCGTCCATGGTCAAGAGGCCCTGTATGGTAAAGTTTTGCGAGCGTGCATAGGCTGCTATCGTTTCCTTCAACTTTCCATCCGGTACAGGGGTAAATTTGTTGAAAAGGGGCATGATGATGACCGGGGTGGCATAATGCAGCACGAGCTGGAACGCGCACAGGCATGCCCAGCAGTACAACCAGGCATGAGGTCCTGCATATTCGAAAAACCACAAAAGCAGCCCCAGCAGGGGTCCGCCCAGAACAACAGTCAGCAGGGACAGTTTCAGGATATCTGCAATAAAGGTTTTGAATGTTGTCGTGTTGAATCCGTATCTGGCTTCAATGCCGAATGTCGCGTAGGCTGAAAACGGCAGGTGCAGCAGGCCGGACGCCGCAAGCAGCAGACCCGTATACAGCAACCCTGTCAGGATAGTGCCCAGACCGAGGCTGCGCACCGCCGTGTCGGCCAGGTTAAATCCACCCGCAAGAATAAAGGCGATCGTCAGTGTCGTTACGACCGCATGGGTCAGCAAAGAAAGCCGTGTTGTTTCACGCAGGTACATTTGCGCTTTTTTGTATTTTTTATTATTATACCAGCCAGAGAATTCGTCCGGCAGACTGGTTTGCATGCGTCCGAGGTTAAGTCGCTCAACCACCAGGTTTAATAGAAAGCTGAAAAGGATAAAGCCAATAATGATGATACGGTACATATTCATGACAGGTCTCGTTGTTGACTAATGCCGGTTTAGCCAGAAGATGTTTTTTTGTTAAAATAGTATTGTTTATACTCTTTTAATTGTAATAATTTTTTAAATTTAATACAGGCTGCAATGAGGCACAAGACATTTTTTTAAGTTTTTTTAGACTGTTTCGACATCCCGGTGCAGGCGGACCCCATGTGGATCTGGTTTGCGAAATAAAACTGTTGACAGGCATAATGTAATTGCTTATAAAATTAAATATATATTGTACAATAAAAAATACAGAAATATGTTTTGTCCCCATTAATCAACAAAAGACGAAGGGCCCTGCCATGAAAAAGAAACAGCCTGATGATATTCTTTCCAAAGAGATTCTCAACACACGGGAAGCTGCGGCATTGCTGAAGGTAACGACGCAGACAATAAAAAATTATATTTATTCCGGAAGGCTGCAGGCTATAAAAACGCCCGGCGGGCACCATCGTATACGCAGGCAGGATCTGCAGAGCATCGGTTTTGTGCCCGATGACAGCAGGGGCCTGCAAAGCCTTTCGCGTGACGATCTATGGGCGGCCTACAGCGGACTGCTCGGTACGTTCATTGAAACGGTCGAAGCGCTGATCAAGGCGCTTGATATGCGCGATATCCTTACCTCGGGTCATTCTTCGCGGGTTGCCGAGGTGAGCTGTTCGGTTGGAACACACATGGGACTGCACGAAAAAGACGTGCAGGATCTCCGCCTGGCGGCGCTCCTGCACGATGTCGGCAAGGTCGGCATCAGCGATGCAATTCTGGGCAAACCCGGCCGCCTGACCGAACAGGAGTTTTTTCTCGTTAAGAAACATTGCGAGATCGGTGAGCAGATCGTCTCCGGTGTGGACTACCTTCGCGGTATCGCGCCCGTTATCAGGCATCACCATGAGTTTTACAACGGCAAGGGCTATCCGGACGGGATCGGCGGTGAGGATATCGAACTCAATGCGCGGATTATTGCAGTAGCTGATGCGTTTGACTTTTTGCGCTCTGATCTTTCGTTCCGCAAACCTTTTTCACTGGACGACACGCTTGCCGAGATTCAAAGCGGGGCCGGTGTTCAATTCGACCCCGGCGTGGTCGACGTGTTCGTGAATGTTATGCGCGAGCGCAGTAGCCAGCTGCATTAACAATCCGTGAAGGTGAAGGTTCGCTTTGATTGACGATCTCATCGAGGTCACGGTACGCGAAGCCGTTCCTGATGCTGCCTCCGGGCAGTACAGGATTGTGCTGCATTCACATGAAACCGACCGGGTGCTGTCAATCTGGGTCGGTCATTTCGAGGGATGCGCTATTGCGCTGGGCCTTGAATCGGCCTGGACGCCCCGCCCAATGACACACGACCTCATGACCAAAGTGATCAAAACGCTCGGTGCGCGTGTTGAGCGCGTCGTTGTTACCGATGTGCGTGACAATACTTTTTTGGCGCTGCTGTGTATCATAAAAGACGGCCGTGTGCTGGAGATCGATTCCCGGCCAAGCGATGCGATCGCTTTGGCCCTGCGTTTCAGTGCTCCGATATTCGTAAGCAGACGGCTGGCCGATAAAATGGCTGATGAACTGGATGACCTGTTTCAGCAGCTGGAACCCAGTGATACGGTTCACTGAGCATAGGCACAGCGCTCCATTCAGTCGCGAAGCTCTTCTGCCAGCAGGGGGGCTTTTTTGTTTTCGGGCCGCTTTGTTTTTTTGTAGCCTGGGCGGCCTGCTCTGGTATATACTCGATAGCTGTGCGGGCTGTGCCCGGATGAACCTGCCGGATCAGGAGGGTGATGATGAAAAAGATATCGATACGTGACATCCAGCGCTTTAAGCAGGAAGGCCGCAAGATCACCATGCTGACCGCCTATGATGTCCAGATCGCAAGAATACTTGACGCCTGTGATGTTGATATGCTGCTGGTCGGGGACTCGCTCGGCAATGTTATTCTGGGATTCGAGAACACGCTGCCGGTGCGCATGGATGATATGGTGCGCCATACACAGGCCGTGGTTCGCGGACGAACCCGTTCGCTGGTGGTTGCCGATATGCCGTTTATGTCCTATCAGATTTCATGCGAGGATGCGCTGCGCAATGCAGGCCGACTGGTCAAGGAGGCCGGCGCCGAGGCGGTCAAGGTTGAAGGCGGGGTCAGCGTCGCTCCTGTTATCCGTGCGGTTGCACAGGCCGATATCCCGGTTATGGCGCATATCGGTCTGACCCCGCAGTCGGTCCATCGCATGGGCGGCTTCAGGGTGCAGGGGCGTGAGGAACAGCAGCGCCAGAAATTGCTTGCGGATGCCATGGCGGTCGAGGAGGCCGGGGCCTTCAGCGTGGTGCTTGAATGCATGCCGTCTGATCTGGCTGCGGAAATTACGAAAAATCTTTCCATACCTACGATCGGCATCGGTGCAGGCTGTGAGTGCGATGGTCAGGTGCTCGTGATCAATGATGTACTGGGCCTGTGCGGGCAGTTTCGGCCGAAGTTCGTAAAACAGTATGCGCAGCTTGAGGATATCGTGCGCAAAGCGGCAGCCGACTATGTCAATGAAGTTCGCGGCGGCATGTTTCCGGGTGAGGAGCATGTCATGAAGTAGCTGATGTTTTTCTGCAATGAGCATGCGACCGCAGCACCATCTTGCGTTGTCGTCCTAAGGAGAGAGACCGGTATGGAAATCGTACATACCGTGCATGACATGCATCGTTTCGCAGACCGTGTTCATCTGCGCGGTCAAAGCATCGGTTTTGTCCCTACCATGGGTTTTTTGCATGAGGGACATTTGAGCCTCATGCGGATCGCCCGCCAGCATGCCGATGTGCTTGTTGTGAGTATCTTCGTGAACCCGACACAGTTCGGGCCCGGCGAGGATTTCGAGGCGTACCCGCGTGATTTTGAGCGCGACAGCCGCATGGTCGCTGATGCGGGTGCAGGGTGCCTGTATTGTCCTGACGTGTCCGAAATGTACCCTGCCGGTTATCAGACGCGCATATCCGTGGGCGAGGTAACCCGCAACCTGTGCGGCCTGTCGCGACCCACGCATTTTGAGGGTGTCGCCACGGTCGTTGCCAAGCTGTTCAATGCGGTTAAACCGCAGTGCGCCGTTTTCGGACAGAAGGATTTTCAGCAGCTGGTCGTGATAAAGCGCATGGCACGGGACCTGAATATGGATATTGATATTATCGGCGCCCCAATCGTCCGGGAGTCCGATGGTATTGCCATGAGTTCGCGCAATACATACCTGGGCCCGGCCGAGCGTCAGGCCGCGCGTTGTCTCTCACGTGCCCTTGAAGAAGTACGCGCGAAGGTGGCTGCCGGCGAGCGTTCCACGCAGGCATTGATCGAGCTGGCGCGCGGCATCATCAGCGCCGAGACGCTGGGGCGGATTGATTATATTTCTATTTGTGACAGCGAGACATTACAGGACATTGCGTGCATTGAGCGTGAGGCCGTCATGGCGATAGCGGTTTTTTTCGACAAGGCCCGCCTGATCGACAATGCTGTTTTATGTCCTGACGGATTGCAGGCCTGAGGGAGCCGGCGATCCGCACGATGGAGCACAGCGCGCACCGATGCCCCTTACATATCACACCGTAACCTTCCTGCCTGAAAATAAACGCATCCGGGTTGAGCACCTCAAAACCATTTTCGAAACAATCGGCGAAAAAAATCCCGAGGGCATCCAGCTGTTTTTCTCCTGCGGCGCCGAGGGTATCTGCCAGAAGTGCAAGGTGCGCAGCCTGCAGCGCATGGGGCCGCTGACGGCAACCGAGAAAGGCTGCCTGAGCCATGAGGAACTCTCCCGCGGCATCAGGCTTGCCTGCCAGGCCCGTGTCGTACAGGATACCCAGGTCGAGATCCAGTACAAGCGTCCGTTCACGATAGCGTTTGTTGATGAGCCTATCGATTGCCATGGCAGGGCGCGCCTGCAAAAGATTGTGGCCGTCTCCGGCGATGATGGGCGGCCCCCGGATGCACATGCAATTATTGAAGCGGCGCTGAAGGCGGGTTTGAGCATGTCAGCCAAGGCACTGGAGGAGCAGAGGGCCGATTGCGTACTACAGCATGTCGGGGTGCAGGGGCCGTTGTGGACAGCCGTGTTTCTGGACGGAAGCCTGATCGGCCTTGAGCCGGGTGATACAACCGGGGCTCTGTATGCTGTTGCGGTTGATCTGGGGACAAACACGCTGGAAGTGTCCCTGGTGGATGTCGCCAAGGCCTGTAAAATCGGGGTTGTTACTGACAGCAATCCCCAGATTGAACTGGGTGATACGTATGAAGCCCGGCTGGGTATGGCTGAGGAGGATGAGCTCAATCTCGACATCCTGAATGAAGAAATCGTCCTGCGCGTGGATGTGCTCATGCATGAACTGTGCGCGGCCTGCGGTGTTTCAGCCGATCTGGTTTACGAGATCCTTGTCGCCGGTTCAACCGGGATGTTGCATTTGTTTTTGATGCGTGCTCCTGTTCAGTCCGAGCAGGCTGCAGGGTTGCCGGGATGGCTTAGCGCCTCTCAGCTTAATATTCATTCGACAGAGCGTGCCGGTATTATGTTTTTGCCGGTGATAGGCCCTTTTGCCGGGGCTAACATTACTGCGGCCTTGCTTGCCGCGCGTTTGCACCACGGCAAAGAGACATCTCTTTTGCTTGATTTGGGCGGCAGTGCCAAGGCGGTGCTGTATCACAGGGGGCGTTTATTCGTATCCGTGGTTGACCACACGGCAGTGCTTGAAGGCTCGGGCCTATATTGCGGAATGCGCCCTGAAACAGGCGCTGTGTGTTCGGCGCACTTGACAGGTGCGGGCGATCTTGCCGTCGGCGTTGTCGGCGAGAGCCTGGCGCGCGGGGTATGCGGCAGCGGACTGCTTGAACTTGTCGCCTGTTTACGCGAAGCGGGCATGATTGATGAGGCCGGCAGGTTCACCTGCGGGCCGGACAGCCGCTCGGGGGCATTGAGAAACCGCCTGCGCACGATCGGCGATGAGCCTGCAATTGTGCTGTTCAGTGATTCAGGTGAGTTTGTAACTGATGTGTATGTTACAGGCCGGGACATCAGCAAACTGTTCGAGGTGAAGGGGCGTGTCGCAACAATGCTGGAGCGCCTGTGCGAGCGGGCCGGAGTTTCGTTTGAGGATATCAGCCGGGTGCTTGTCAGCGGAGCGCTTGGCGGTCAGCTGAGCGGACATGTGCTGGGGACGCTCGGATTTATACCGCTTGTTCTGGCTGATAGGGCTATGTTTATCGGCAATGCCTCCAAACTGGGCCTGCAGCTGGCCCTGCTCGACAAGGCCGTAGCGGACGAGGCCGAGGAATTGGCACGCCGGGTCGTTTCTGTTCCGTTTGCGCCAGACTGATACGTGAAGGGTCCGCGGCAATTCTGTGCCGGGGCCGGCAGTGGTGGGCATGTATGCAATACTGCAGGCGTTTTTTTACGGTGTTGCATAAAAAAGCTTGCTTTTGGGTTTTTCTGAATGTATAATTCATCGCTTTATCACTGACGGGGGCGATTAACTCAGCGGGAGAGTGCTACCTTCACACGGTAGAAGTCACTGGTTCAAATCCAGTATCGCCCACCACCGCCGAAAAAAGGACCTGGAAGAATACCGCGGCTTTCGGGTATCGCATACAAGCTGAAAACAAGGCTTGCAGCTGCACGGCTTATTGTGACGCCGGGCCGGGTTTCAGGTACGGGCGCCAGAATAATCACACAACCGCGACGTATATTCAAAAATAGTGGTTGATTTTTTCTCTAAGAAATTATAAAATTTTTAGATTATGCTGGCGTAGCTCAACGGTAGAGCAGCTGATTTGTAATCAGCAGGTTGCGGGTTCGATTCCCATCGCCAGCTTATACGGCAAGATAACGTTGATTTTTTATGTGGAGAGGTACCCGAGTGGCCAAAGGGGGCAGACTGTAAATCTGCTGGCGACGCCTACGGAGGTTCGAATCCTCCCCTCTCCACCATCAGGATTTGCAGTGCTGTGCGGGAGTAGCTCAGCCGGCTAGAGCATCAGCCTTCCAAGCTGAGGGTCGCGGGTTCGAATCCCGTCTCCCGCTCCACGAAGCCGTATGTGCTCGGCCCAAGTAGCTCAGTTGGTAGAGCGCATCCTTGGTAAGGATGAGGTTCACCGGTTCAATCCCGGTCTTGGGCTCCAATGTAAAGTGCAGGGAGTATCCGTTTTTTATAAGAAGGCAGACATTTCGATTACATAAGCACTAGTGAGGAGGATTCTCATGGCAAAGCAAAAGTTTGAGCGCACGAAACCGCACGTAAACGTAGGCACGATCGGTCACGTTGACCACGGCAAGACCACGCTGACATCGGCGCTGACGAAGTATCAGGCGCTGAGGGGTCTGGCTGAGAAGATGGACTTTGACCAGATCGACAAGGCTCCGGAGGAAAAGGAGCGCGGACTGACCATAGCGATTGCGCACGTTGAGTACGAGACCGAGAAGCGCCATTATGCCCATATTGACTGTCCCGGCCACGCCGACTACATCAAGAACATGATCACGGGCGCGGCCCAGATGGACGGAGCCATTCTGGTGGTGAGCGCGGCCGACGGTCCGATGCCGCAGACACGCGAGCACATTCTGCTTGCGCGCCAGGTTCGAGTGCCGCAGATCGTGGTGTTTTTGAACAAGGCCGATATGGTTGACGATCCCGAGCTGCTGGAGCTGGTGGAGCTCGAGATACGGGAGCTTTTGAGCCAGTATGATTTTCCCGGCGATGACATCGCGATCATCACGGGCAGTGCGTTGAAGGCCATGGAGTGCGACGATATAAAGGCCGAGCCGTTCAAGTGCATCCAGGCCCTTCTGGACGCGGTTGACGAGCAGGTTCCCGAGCCCGAGCGTGATATCGACAAGCCGTTTTTGATGCCGGTCGAGGACGTGTTCAGCATATCAGGTCGCGGCACGGTTGTGACGGGCCGCATTGAACGCGGTATCGTGAAGGTAAGCGAGGAGATCGAGATCGTGGGTATTCGCGACACGGTCAAGACGGTGTGCACGGGCGTTGAGATGTTCCGCAAGATCCTGGACGAGGGCCGTGCGGGCGACAACGTGGGCCTGCTGCTGCGCGGCACGAAGAGAGACGAGGTCGAGCGCGGTCAGGTCATCGCCAAGCCCGGCTCCATTACGCCGCACAAGAAGTTCAAGGCCGAGGTGTACGTGTTGACGAAAGAGGAAGGCGGCCGTCATACGCCGTTTTTCAACGGATACCGTCCGCAGTTTTACTTCCGCACGACGGATGTTACGGGCAATGTGAAGCTGCCCGAGGGAGTGGAGATGGTGATGCCGGGTGATAACGTGAGCATCGAAGCCGAGCTGATCACGCCGATCGCCATGGAGAAGGAGCTTCGTTTTGCGATACGCGAGGGCGGCCGCACAGTGGGCGCCGGCGTTATCAGTGATGTCATAGAATAAAGGAACGGCACGGTTATGAAAAAGGTTGATGGTCTTATTGAAAACCAGAAGATACGGATCCGGCTCAAGGCCTTTGATCATCGATTGCTTGATCAGTCGGTTGAGGAAATCGTTGATACCGCACGGCGCACCGGAGCCCGGGTCGTCGGTCCGATACCGCTGCCGACCGCTGTAAGCAAATATTGCGTCCTGCGCTCCCCGCATGTTGACAAGAAATCACGTGAGCAGTTTGAAACCAGAACGCACAAGCGGCTGATGGACATACTTGAGCCGACCGAGCAGACCGTTGACGCCTTGATGAAGCTTGATCTGTCCGCCGGAGTGGATGTCGAAATCAAACTGTAGGCACAACGCTTTTTTATATTTTTGGAGACGGTAACGTGGCACTTGGAATAATTGGAAAAAAAATCGGCATGACACAGATGTTTTCAGCGGACGGTGAAGTTGTTCCGGTAACCGTGGTGCAGGCCGGACCGTGTACTGTAGTGCATAAAAAAACACTTGAAAAGGACGGCTATTGCGCGCTGCAGCTCGGCTTTGGTACGAAAAAGCTGCAGAAGTGCACAAGGCCCATGCAGGGTCATTTCAAAAAAGCCGGTGAAGGCGCGAACGAGTTCCTGCGGGAGTTCCGGGTCGAGGATGGCTCAAACTATGATGTCGGCCAGACGGTCACGGTCGACATATTTGCCCAGGGTGAAGAGGTGGAAGTTATCGGCACCAGCAAAGGTAAGGGCTATGCCGGAAGCATCAAGCGGCACGGTTTTAATCGCGGGCCCATGGGTCATGGTTCGAAACACCACCGGGCGGTAGGTTCATCCGGGCACAGCGCGTGGCCTTCCAAGGTTTTCAAGGGCAAAAGGATGCCGGGCCAGCTCGGCAACGAACGGGTAACCGTCAAGGGACTTATGGTTGTTGATACCAGGCCCGAGGACAATCTGCTGCTGATCCGCGGAGCTGTCCCCGGTTACAAAAATTCACTGGTTTTGATTTGCAAAACCGGGGCGCAGGCCTGATTTAATTATTATTTTTTTGGGTAGACTACGATGGCAACGTTAGATGTATACAACGTCAATCGCGAAAAAATTTCGCAGGTGGAAGTGGCGGATGCAGTGTTTGCCGCTGATGTCAAGGAGCATCTTTTCTACGATGTTATCAGGATGCAGCTGAACCGGCGCCGTGCCGGAACAGCTTCCACCAGGACGCGCTCCGAGGTTGCGGGCGGCGGCAAGAAGCCCTGGAAACAGAAGGGCACGGGCCGGGCGCGTTCCGGCACGAGCCGGTCGCCCATATGGCGTGGCGGCGGAACCGTGTTCGGTCCGAAACCGCGTACCTATGACATAAAGGTGCCCAAAAAGGTGCGCCGCGCCGCCATGTGTTCCGCCTTGACCCTGAAGGTGCGCCAGGAAAAGCTCCTTGTGCTTGATGCAATCGATATGCCCGCAATCAAGACCGCAGCGTTTGTGGCCGTGCTTGAGAAGCTCAAGGCCGGCAATGCGCTTATCATCGCCGACGCCGATCATAACCTGATGCTCAGTTCGCGTAACGTGCCGCATGTGAAAGTACTGCCGCCGGAAGGGCTGAACCTCCATGATGTGCTGAAGTACGACGAGCTGTTCATTACGCAGACAAGTTTGAAGTCAATCGAGAGGAGTCTTGCTGCATGAAGGATATATACGGAATAATCCGGCGTCCTGTGGTTACGGAAAAAAGCACGCTTGCCCGCGAGCAGTCCAATGCCGTGACATTCGAGGTCGATTGCCGTGCCAACAAGATCGAGATCAAGGATGCAGTGCAGCGTCTTTTCAACGTAACCGTTACCGATGTGCGCGTTATGAATTTTCACGGCAAATTGAAACGTGTCGGGCGCCATGTCGGCAAAAAATCAGACTGGAAAAAGGCGGTTGTTGTTTTGAAGGATGGAGATTCAATCGAGTTTTTCGAAGGCGTGTAATCGGCCCGGGCGAGGCCCCGGCGTGTACAGCAATGAAATGGAGTATGTATCATGGCGCTAAAAACCTTTAAACCCACATCACCCGGAAGGCGTTTCCAGACTGTTGCGGATTTTTCAGAGATTACGACCAGCCGTCCTGAGAAAAGCCTGCTGGCGCCGCTCAAGAAGACCGGGGGGCGCAACAGCTACGGGCGTGTTACCGCGCGGCATATCGGCGGGGGACATAAACGCCGCTACCGTCTTGTTGATTTCAAGCGCGATAAACATGAAGTGCCGGCAAAGGTTGTCAGTATTGAATATGATCCCAACCGCACCTCCCGTATCGCCCTGTTGCAGTACGTTGACGGAGAGAAGCGCTATATTATCGCTCCCGACCGTCTTGAGGTCGGCACGCAGGTAATGGCCGGTGAAAATGCCGAGATCGCAGTGGGCAACGCATTGCCCATACGCAGGATCCCGGTCGGCACCCAGATCCATAATATCGAATTAAAACAGGGCAAGGGCGGACAGCTGGCCCGCAGCGCCGGGGCGAGTGCGCAGCTTGCCGCCAAGGAAAATCAATATGCACACCTGAAGATGGCCTCCGGTGAAATCCGGCTGGTGCATGTTGAGTGTTACGCAACGATCGGTCAGGTGGGCAATGCGGATCACAAGAACATCAGTATCGGCAAAGCCGGCCGCAAGCGCTGGCTTGGCAAGAAACCCAAGGTGCGCGGCGTTGCCATGAATCCGGTCGATCATCCGATGGGCGGCGGCGAAGGCCGTTCCTCCGGCGGACGGCATCCCTGTACGCCCTGGGGTGTCCCGACCAAGGGGTATCGGACACGACATAATAAATCAACCGACAAATTTATCGTGAGACGCAGGAATAAATAGGGAGTCGCAGGATGCCAAGGTCCGTAAAAAAAGGTCCGTTTGTTGACGACCATGTAGCCAGAAAAGTTGATGCAGCGAACACCACGGGCAACAAGCAGGTTATAAAAACCTGGTCGCGCCGTTCGACGGTTACGCCCGATATGATCGGGCTGACATTTGCCGTGCATAACGGCAAGAAGTTCATACCGGTATATGTTACTGAAAATATGGTGGGCCACAAGTTGGGAGAATTTTCACCGACCAGGACCTATCATGGCCATGGAAGGAAATAGGGCTTGGCTGGCCAAGCCGTGTGTAGGTCATCATTGTAGGAAGTAGAGTGTTGCGTTATGGAGATAAAAGCCTGCGATAGACATGTCGGGATTTCGGCCCAAAAAGTCCGTCTTGTCGCTGACCTCGTGCGCGGTATGCAGGTCAACGACGCGCTCAGTATCCTGGAATACACCCCCAAGGCGGGCAGCCGCTACGTGGGTAAGCTGCTGGGTTCGGCGGTTGCAAACGCCGGGGCCAGTGAAGGCATCGATGTCGATACTCTGTTTGTAAAAAAAATATACGTTGATGAGGGTCCGACCATGAAGCGGTTTCGCGCGCGTTCAATGGGACGCGGTGCGCGGATATTGAAACGTTCATGCCATATTACTGTCGTGCTCGATGAAGCGTGAGGTGTTCAGCATAAAACATCAGGAGGTGTGATTTGGGACAAAAAGTACATCCCGTAGGTTTTCGGATCGGCATCATTAAAACCTGGAATTCCAGGTGGTTCGCCGACAAGTCATTCAGTGCGCTGCTGCATGAGGATCTGAACATCAAAAAGTTCGTCAAGCACAGGCTCGCGCCGGCCGGTGTTTCCAGCGTTGAGATCGAGCGCGCCGCAAACAAGCTTCGCGTGAATATCGCGGCCGCGCGGCCGGGCATCATCATCGGCAAGAAAGGCTCCGAGATCGAGCGGTTGAAGGTTGAGATCCAGAAGATGACCGACCGCGAGGTGTATATCAATATCACTGAAGTGCAGCGCCCCGAGGTGGACGCGCAGCTGATCGCAGAGAATGTCTGCCAGCAGCTTATCAAACGTGTCGCGTTTCGACGCGCCATGAAGCGCAGTGTGAGTTCGGCGCTCAAGTTCGGCGCCAAGGGCATCAAAATCTCCTGTTCCGGCCGGCTGGGAGGAGCGGAGATCGCCCGGAGCGAATGGTATCGAGAAGGCAGGGTGCCGCTGCATACACTCAGGGCCGATATCGACTATGGTTTTTTCGAGGCGCGTACGACATACGGCATTATCGGGGTCAAGGTGTGGGTATATCGCGGAGAAACCCTGACGAAAGGAAAGGCTTCACATGTTAGCTCCTAAAAAGGTAAAACACCGCAAGATGTTCAAGGGCAGGATGAAGGGAACTGCCTATCGCGGCGCGACGCTTGATTTCGGAACTTACGGGCTGAAAGCGACCGAATGCGGCCGGATAACTTCACGCCAGATCGAGGCGGCCCGTATCGCGCTGACCCGACATGTGAAGCGTGGGGGTAAACTCTGGATCCGTATGTTTCCCGATAAGCCGATAACGAAGAAGCCCGCTGAAACGCGCATGGGTAAAGGCAAGGGATCACCGGAATACTGGGTCATGGTCGTGAAACCGGGACGGATTCTGTACGAAATCGAGGGTGTGAATGAGGAAACCGCTCGTGAGGCCCTGCGGCTTGCTGCTCACAAGCTTCCTATTAAAACAACCTTTGTGATGAGGGAAACAAGTGAAGGCTAAGGAAATACGCGAATCCAGCGCTGAGGATCTGCTGCTCAAGGAAAAAGAATTCAAAGGCAAGCTTTTCAATTTGAAGATCCAGCATGCCACCAAGCAGCTTACCAATACCGCCCAGATGCGGCATGTCAAGCGTGATATAGCCAGGGTAAAAACGATCGCGCGGCAGAAACATTCCCGGGATTAATACGGATGCGCAGTTGAAGGGACGCACATGAAAAAACAGAAGAAGACCAAAACAGCCGTAGTGGTAAGCGATAAGATGGATAAAACGGTCGTTGTCATGACGCACCGCCTTACAAAGCACAGCCTGTACGGGAAGTACATAAAGAAGCGTATCAAGCTTAAAGCTCACGATGAACAGAACCGGTGCCGCACCGGAGATACGGTTCTTGTACAGGAAACCCGCCCCCTGTCACGTGACAAGCGCTGGATGGTGGTTGACGTTGTGGCGCGGGCGTTGTAGCAGCCCGTGCATGGTTGTTTGAATAATTATTTTTTTGGGGAATGAGCCATGATTCAAATGCAGACAAATCTGCTGGCTGCTGACAACTCGGGAGCGAAACGGCTGCAGTGCATAAAGGTGCTGGGCGGCTCAAAAAGGCGGTATGCCGGCCTTGGTGACGTGATCGTTGTCTCGGTCAAGGAAGCGATACCGAATTCAAAGGTAAAAAAAGGCTCTGTGATGAAGGCTGTGATCGTGCGCACTGCCAAGGAAACCCGCCGTATCGACGGCTCGTATATCCGCTTTGATGATAATTCAGCGGTGCTGATCAACCAGGCCAATGAACCGGTCGGTACCCGTATTTTCGGACCTGTGGCTCGGGAGCTGCGGGCCAAGAATTTCATGAAGATCATATCGCTGGCACCTGAAGTCGTGTAGGCGAGACAACCTGTAGGAGAAGCAGCACAATGGCGACAACGCAGAAAATGCACATTAAAAAAGGTGATATGGTCATCGTGACGGCCGGCCGTGAAAAGGGCAAGTCAGGCCGTGTGCTTACCGTCAACAGTCAGAAAAATACCGTTATTGTTGAGAAGCTCAATTTCATCAAGCGCCATACGCGCCCCTCACAGCAGGCCCCGCAGGGCGGCATTATCGAGCGCGAAGGCGCGCTGAACGCCAGCAATGTAAGCCTGTTGTGCACCAAATGCAATACCCCGGTGCGCGTCCGCAGCAAGGTGCTTGACAATAAGAAGAAGGTGCGCGCCTGCCATAAATGCGGCGAGGTTTTTGATAACTAGGAGATATGTTCATGGCCCGGCTTAAGGAAAAATACAACACGGAGATCGTGCCGCAGCTGATGAAGAAGTTCAGTTACAGCAGCGTTATGCAGGTTCCCCGCCTGGAAAAAGTGGTGATCAATATGGGGCTGGGTGAGGCGATCCAGAACGTTAAACTGCTTGAGTCCGCCCAGAAGGAGATCGGCGACATTACCGGCCAGAAGCCGGTTGTTACCAAGGCACGCAAGGCGATTGCAAATTTCAAGCTCAGGCAGGGTATGCCGATCGGCTGCAAGGTGACGCTGCGGCGTGAGCGTATGTTTGAGTTTCTCGACCGGCTGCTGAATCTGGCTCTTCCGCGCATACGCGACTTCAAGGGCGTTTCGGCAAAGGCGTTCGACGGCCGCGGTAATTACGCGCTCGGTATACGCGAGCAGATTATTTTTCCTGAAATCGAGTACGATAAAATCGACAAGATCAAGGGTATGAATATCGTCATTAACACCAGCGCCCGCACCGACGAAGAGGCCAGGGCCCTGCTGGAAATGATGGGGATGCCGTTCGAGAAAAATTAACAACAAGGAATAAGGAGAGCTGCGTGGCCAAAAAGTCGTTGATCGCGAAAGCGAGCCGAAAACCGAAATTCAGCGTGAGAGCCTATAACCGTTGCCCTTTGTGCGGCCGGCCACGGGCTTATTATCGTAAATTCGACATGTGCAGAATATGCTTGCGTAAACTTGCCCTGCAGGGGGACCTGCCAGGGGTAACGAAATCAAGCTGGTAAAACGTTCGGTAATTTATAAATCAGGAGTAGCCTACATATGATGACCGACCCCATTGCGGATATGCTGACCCGCATCAGGAATGCCATAAAGGCCCGTTTTGAAAAGGTTGTAATACCGGCATCCAGTCTTAAGGAAAATATTGCCCGGATACTCAAGGAAGAGGGCTATATTCAGAGTTTCCATGTCGTACAGGACGGCAAACAGGGGCTTCTCGAGATCGTCCTGAAGTATGGTGAAAAAGGCGAACCGGTTATTACCGAATTGATCCGGCTGTCCAAACCAAGCCGTCGTGTCTATGTCAACAAGGGAAATGTGCCGAAGATACGCAACGGAATGGGCGTGGCGGTTATTTCGACATCACAGGGTATTGTGACGGATGCCGTGGCGCGCCAGAAAGGCGTCGGCGGCGAGTTGCTCTGTTCCGTCTGGTAGAGAAGGATAAACAGTATGAGCCGAATTGGAAAGAAACCGATCATTATTCCTTCAGGAGTCAAGGTGAGCTGCGCCGGCTCCCTGGTGCAGGTAGAGGGGCCCCGCGGGAAATTGCAGCAGGCGATTCCCGGCGAGGTAACCGTCGAGGTCGCCGACGGGCAGGTACTGGTCAAGCGTGAGTCCGATAACCGCATACAGCGCAGCATGCACGGTTTGACGCGCACCCTGGTTGCCAATATGGTCGAAGGCGTTTCGCAGGGTTTCACGCGAGAGCTGGAAGTCGTCGGCGTCGGGTACCGCGCCGAAAAGAGCGGAAAGACACTTAATCTCAATGTCGGGCTGTCGCATCAGGTGAATTTTCCTGAACCCGACGGGATAAACATCAGCGTTGAAAAGCAGGTCATCAGGGTCGAGGGTATTGACAAACACCTGGTCGGTCAGACCGCAGCCAACATCCGCAAGGTCAGGAAGCCGGACGTGTATAAGGGCAAGGGCATCCGCTATCTTGGTGAGAGCGTTCGGCGCAAGGCCGGCAAGGCAGGCGCGAAAAAATAACTACACGGCAGCGCGGTGCATACCGTATAGATAACAGGGCAGGGAATAACCGTGGAACAGCAAGAAAAAAAGAACCGGCAGAGAATTCAGCGCAAGAAGCGCATCAGAAAAAAAATTTCCGGCACCGCCGTACTTCCCCGCATGACCGTGTACCGGAGCCTGAATCATTGTTATGTGCAGCTGGTTGATGATCAGTCCGGACGCACGCTTCTGGGGCTGTCGACGATCTCAGGCAACCTCCGGGCAGAACTCGCTACAACAGGCAATGTGGATGCTGCGCGCAAACTGGGAGAGGCGGTGGCCGAGCGGGCGCTTCAACTCAATATCACCAAGGTAGTGTTCGATCGAAACGGATTTCTTTATCACGGCAGAGTCAAGGCGATTGCCGATGGAGCCCGCGCTAAGGGATTACAATTTTAAGGAGGTCGCACTTCGTGTTTGAAGGTCAGCAAGAATCAAATTTGGTCGATCGTGTCGTACATATAAACCGCGTGGCAAAAGTCGTTAAAGGCGGCCGGCGTTTCAGCTTCAGCGCACTGGTTGTTATCGGTGACGGGCAGGGGAGTGTCGGTTGCGGTCTGGGAAAAGCGCGTGAAGTGCCCGAGGCAATCCGTAAGGCCGTTGAGCATGCCCGGCGTTCCATGGTGAGCTTCCCGCTTGTGGACGGGACGATTCCGCACGAGGTTATCGGCTGCCATGGTGCGGGGCGCGTTTTTATGAAGCCTGCTTCACAGGGAACGGGAATAATCGCCGGCGGCGCCGTACGCGCTGTCATGGAGGTTTCCGGTATAAAGAATGTTTTGACGAAATGCCTGCGTACCAATAACCCCCACAATGTCCTGAAGGCGACGCTTGAGGGGCTTGAACAGTTGCGCAGCCAGGACGAGGTGCAGCGTAAGCGTGCCTGACCATTGGGTGCGTTTCGGCAAACAGGTGAATTGAACGAGTAGAGGATGCCCGCATGGATTTGAGTACATTGAGCCCGCCAAAGGGTGCTGTGAAAGAACGTAAACGTGTCGGCCGGGGGTCCGGTTCAGGGCACGGTAAAACCAGCTGCCGGGGTCACAAGGGTCAGAAGGCGCGCTCCGGCGGTTCGGTTCGTCCCGGATTCGAAGGCGGACAGATGCCCCTGGCACGGCGCCTGCCCAAGCGCGGATTCACCAATATTTTCAAGAAGCAGTATGCACTTATACAGGTGCGCGACCTGGTGAAATTTGAAAAGGGCTCGGTGATCGATCCTGCAGCTCTTGTTGCAAGCGGACTCGTCAGCAAGCTCTGCGACGGCGTCAAACTGCTGGGCAACGGTGATATTGACAGGCCTTTGACGGTCAAAGTCCATAAATGCAGTCAGGCCGCCCAGGCCAAGATTATTGCCGCCGGCGGAACGGTTGAGGTGATTTAAGTGGCCGCTGGTTTTCAGAACATACCCAAAATACCCGAACTGCGGAAACGTATAGGTGTCACGTTTCTGCTGCTTGCCGTGTACCGTATCGGCGTGCATGTGCCCACGCCAGGCATCGACGGCCGGGCCCTGGCCGCTTTTTTCGAGCAGCACACCCAGGGTATGCTCGGTATGATGAACATGTTTTCCGGCGGCGCGCTTCAGAACATGTCGGTATTCGCGCTGGGCATTATGCCTTATATCAGCGCATCCATTATTCTGCAGCTGTTGACGGTCGTTTTGCCGTATCTTGAAAAACTTAAAAAGGAAGGCGAAGCCGGCCGCAAGAAGATAACCCAGTATACCCGCTACGGAACGGTACTGCTCAGCGTTATTCAGGGCTTCGGTATCGCAGTCGGACTCGAGAAAATGGCCGGTCCGTCGGGGAGCCAGATCGTGCTGCAGCCCGGCATGGGATTCCGCCTGATGACGGTTATCACCCTGACAGCCGGGACCGCGTTTTTGATGTGGCTCGGCGAGCAGATAACCGAACGCGGCATCGGCAACGGCATTTCGCTTATAATATTCGCCGGTATCGTGGCTGCCATGCCGTCGGCAACATTCAACCTTTTCCGGCTTATGCAGACCGGTGAAATGAAGCCGCTTACCATATTGTTCATCCTGGCGCTCATGGTGCTCGTGATCGGCTGTATAATTTACATGGAGCGTGCCCAGCGGAGAATACCGGTGCAGTATCCCAAGCGGATCATAGGTCGCAAGATGTACGGCGGCCAGAGCACACATCTGCCGCTTAAGGTCAACACGGCGGGCGTGATACCGCCGATCTTTGCTTCATCCATACTGATGTTTCCCCTGACCATCGTGCAGTTCATGCCGCAGGAAATGAAAGACGCATACCCCTTCATCGACGCGGTTTTGAACTCGCTGGGACCGGGACGCTTTGTCTATAATATTTTGTATGTCCTGCTCATTATTTTCTTCTGTTTCTTTTATACGGCGGTGACGTTCAATCCGATCGATGTCGCCGATAACATGAAAAAGCAGGGCGGTTATATCCCCGGGATACGGCCGGGCAAAAAGACCGCCGAATATATCGACTGGGTGCTGACACGTATTACATTTGTCGGAGCTCTGTATATTGCGGCGGTGTGTGTACTGCCGACGATTTTGATCTATCAGTTCAATATACCGTTCTACTTCGGCGGCACGGCGCTGCTGATCGTGGTCGGTGTTGCGCTTGACCTGGTAGGCCAGATTGAGTCGCACATGCTTGCCCGCCATTATGACGGCTTTCTGGACAAGGGAAGGAAAGTAGGAGGCCGCGGCAGGCGGTAACCGCGGTAGATCCGGTACAACGAGGTTGTTGAGAGTTATGCCACGCGACGATATGATCGAGATGGAAGGTGAGGTGCTCGAAACGCTGCCGAATGCGATGTTTCGTGTGCTGCTTGAAAACGGCCATAAGGTCCTGGCGCATATATCCGGCAAGATGAGAATGCATTATATCAAGATACTGCCGGGTGATCGCGTAACCGTTCAGTTTTCGCCCTATGATCTTAACCGTGGACGCATCGTGTACCGTTCGAAGTAACACTATTTAATGCCTCAGGCAGGGATGAGCAATGAAAGTCAGAACATCAGTAAAGAAAATGTGTGAAAAGTGCAAGATAATCAAGCGCAAGGGAGTTGTGCGGGTTATTTGCGAAAATCCAAAGCATAAACAGAGACAGGGCTAGCAGGTAGCAGCCATATTTTAAAGGAGAGCAGGAAGTGCCTAGAATTGCCGGTGTAGACGTACCCAAAAACAAGCCGATAGGTATTGCGCTGACTTACATATTCGGTGTCGGTCGCATAACCTCTGAAAAGATTCTGCTCAAGACCGATATCGACCCTGTTCGGCGTGCCGACACGCTCAGCGAACAGGAACTGGCTTCGATACAGAACGTCATTTTCAAAGATTTCAAGGTTGAAGGTGACCTGCGTAAGGATACATCACTTAATATTAAACGTTTGATGGAGATTGGTGCTTATCGCGGCCTGCGTCATCGCAAGGGCCTGCCGGTCCGTGGTCAGCGGACACACACCAACGGACGCACACGCAAAGGACCACGCCGCGCGATAGCCGGCAAAAAACAGGCACCAAAGAAATAGGAGTTTGTGAGGACGACCCATGGCTGGCAAAAAGAAAATTATCAAGAAAAAACGCGAGAAGAAAAATATTCCCAACGGAATCGCCCATGTGCAGGCAACCTTTAACAATACCATTATCACCATTACCGACGTTATCGGCAATGTGATCGCATGGTCAAGCGCCGGTTCAGTAGGGTTCAAGGGCTCGCGCAAAAGCACGCCGTTCGCAGCCAGTCAGGCTGCCGAGGACGTTGCGAAGAAAGCCCAGGAGCATGGCGTTAAAAGTCTCGAGGTGCTTGTGCGCGGTCCGGGTTCCGGCCGTGAGGCCGCGATACGCTCCCTGCAGGCCGCTGGTTTTGCGATTACGCATATACGCGACCGCACCCCGATTCCCCATAACGGCTGCCGTCAGCCGAAGCGCAGAAGGGTGTAGCACAGTCTACTTGACATAGATCGACATTTTTTCTCATAGAGGGAAAGGAGAATCCTTTTGGCACGAGATACTGGAGCACGGTGCCGGCAATGCCGCCGGGAAAACATGAAGCTGTTTTTGAAGGGCGAGCGCTGCTTCACGGACTCCTGTGCGTTTGACCGCCGGCAGTACGCACCCGGCCAGCACGGGCAGGGGCGGACCAAGTTTTCGCCCTATGGTGAACAGCTGCGCGAGAAGCAGAAGGTGAAGCGCATGTACGGTGTGCTGGAGAAGCAGTTTCGCACGTATTATCACAAGGCCAGCCAGAAAAAGGGCGTTACCGGTGAAAACCTGATCAAGACCCTCGAGAGCCGGCTTGACAATATGGTGTTCAGGCTGGGGTTTTGCAGCTCGCGCAACGAGGCGCGCCAGATGATCAAGCACGGCCATTTTCGGGTCAATGGCCGCAAGGTCGATGTGCCGTCATATCTGGTGAAACCCGAGGATGTTATCAGTGTGCGTGAGCGCAGTCGCAAGATACAGCGCATCAAGGAAGCCATGGAGACCGCCAAGCAGCGGGGCATACCGCGCTGGCTTGAACTGAACAGCGAACAGTTCGAGGGCAAGGTGCTTGCCGTGCCGGAGCGCGAGGAGATAACGGCTCCGATGAGGGAGCAGCTTATTGTAGAACTCTACAGCAAGTAACCGGGCGGACAACTGGAGCTGGCAGTCTATATGAACACACTATTTTTGAAGGTGAGGAACTATGCTTCGTAAATGGAGATCAGTTATCAGGCCCAAGCGCCTGGAAGTAGACGAAGAAACCCTGACCGCATCCTACGGAAAATTCACTGCTGAGCCGTTTGAGCGCGGGTTCGGCATTACCATTGGTAATTCGCTGCGTCGGGTGTTGCTTTCTTCTGTTCAGGGCACCGCCATTACCGCTGTGCGGATCGAGGGCATTCTCCATGAGTTTTCCACGATTCCCGGGGTGCGTGAGGATGTAACCGAGATCATCATGAATCTGAAGGGTGTTATTATGAAACTCGCATCGGACGGCCCCGAAACCCTGACGCTGTCCTACAAGGGCGAGGGCGAGGTCACGGCTGCCGATATCGTCGAGAACAGCAATGTCGAGATTCTGAATCCCGATCAGCATATCGCCACGCTGAGTTCGGATGCCAAGTTCAAAATGGAATTGACTGTTGAAACCGGTGTCGGTTATCGCCCGGCCGAGCGCGGACGCGATGAAGAAGCCCCGATCGGTACGATCCCCATTGACGCTATTTTTAGTCCGGTCCGGCGTGCGAACTACACGATAACCCATTCGCGCATCGGTAAGATCACCGATTATGAGCGCCTGACGCTTGAGGTGGAAACCGACGGCACGATCGCTCCGGAGGACGCGGTGGCCTATGCCGCCAAGCTGCTTCAGAATCAGTTCAGGCTTTTTGTCAATTTCGAGGAGGAACTTGAGGACCTGGTTGAGGAAGAGCCCCAGCAGCAGAGTTTCAACGAAAATCTGTACCGCAGCATTGATGAGCTTGAGCTGTCGGTGCGCTCGTCGAACTGCCTGCGCAATGCCGATATCAAGTATATTTATGAGCTGGTGCAGCGGTCCGAACCCGAAATGCTCAAGACCAAGAATTTCGGACGGAAGTCGCTCAATGAAATCAAGGAGATCTTAACGGAAATGGGTTTGTCGCTTGGCATGAAGCTGGACGGGTTCACGGCACGCAGCGCCGCAGAACGTCAGGCGGACACGCAGGACAGTGCCCAATAGCGCAGGACTGGTATCATGAGACATTTGAGAGCGTACAGAAAATTAGGAATGAACGCAAGCCACCGGAAGGCCATGATGCGCAACATGGTCACATCGCTTATTGAACACGAGCGCATTGAAACTACGGATGCACGTGCAAAGGAAATTCGCCGGCTGGCAGACCGTATGGTGACTCTGGGTAAACGAGGCGACATGCATTCGCTGCGCATCAGCCTTAAGACGGTCCGGACCAAGACTGCGGCCAAGAAGCTTTTCGATGAACTTGGCCCGCGTTTCAAGGAAAAGCAGGGCGGTTATACACGCATTGTCAAGCTTGGCCGCAGGGCCGGCGACAATGCCGCCATGTCGATTCTGGAATGGAGCCTGCCGAAAGCAGCCGCGGACAGCACGAAGAAGAAGAAGAAGACAAAAAAGGCGGAGAAGGCTGCCAAGGCCGAATAATGCTGCATACTTCGGCATAAGGATTTATCGCTTATTTTCCCATCCAGAACTATTTGCCTCCCGGTGCACGAGTGTGTGCCGGGAGTTTTTTGTGCTTGAAATGCCTGCTCGTCTGGTATATGCCTGATACAGGGTACAGGCAGTTCACAGCCGATCCCGATAGCGATCCCGATACCGATGAAGAGCGTCTGATCCCGTGATCACGGTCGCGGCCTTGCCTGTACCTCGGCAATCAGCCGGTCCGTTACATGTCGGCAGGATCGCCTGCGAACGGTCAGGGCAGCAATACATGCTTTTGCGGATCGATCTCCCATGAGTCTGCGTCAGGTTGAGCTCTTGTATAAAAAACTGCATGCATCGGCACGAACGCGCGAGAGGCTGAAGCTTGATCCCGGCGGGCGCAGTGATATTTTCGACAAGATAATGGAGGATGTGGCGCGGCTTTTGAAAAAGATCAAGCGTCTGAGCCCGGGCAGCGATGAGTTTGAAAATGTCGACAATGAGATCCGTCTGCTTTTGATGAAGGAGATGCAGGTGATTATCGACGACTATGTGCTGTGCCGTCGCAGCGGAGCCCTGCAGGACTGGCGGGAGATGTACGGTGATATCCGGTATTATATAAAGAATTATTATCTCTATCGTGACGGCAGCGAGGCTGATCGTCAAGGGGGGCACCGTTACGGGCTCTACGATGACGAGCATCTTTTGTGACCCGGGTAGTGCGGCCGTCTGTACGGTGTGCGGCGCGGGCAGTTGTTTTGAAACGTGCGCAGAGCATAGTGCCTGCAACGGTTGTTTTTGCCTGGAGACTGTTTAAACTACGGGAGGTATGCCATGGTAGATGAGACTGCTATCGCGCGCCTGGCGCAGGATATTCGCGATGCATCCAGGATCGTCGCCCTGAGCGGGGCGGGTATGTCGGTTGAAAGCGGAATTGCGTCGTTCCGGGGACCGGGAGGTCTGTGGGAAAAATATGATCCTGAAGAATACGGACATATCGACACCTTGCGTTATAAGCCTGAAAAAGCCTGGATCATGCTCAGTGAAATGCAGCGGGAAATATTAAAGGCCAGGCCGAACCCGGGGCACTACGCGCTCGCCGAGCTTGAAAAAATGGGCAAACTCCGCGCCATTATCACGCAGAACGTCGACGGACTGCATCACGTTGCCGGCAGCCGCGAGGTGATTGAGTTCCACGGCAATTTGCAGTCGGTTTCCTGCATGGATTGCGGGCATCAGGTGCCCAGTTCCGAGGTCAGCCTTGAAAGCCTGCCGCCGCGCTGCGCGAAATGCAATGGTCCGGTCAAGCCTGATGCGGTGTTCTTCGGTGAGGCGATCCCGTCCGACGCGCTTATGCGCTCCCATCAGGAGTCTACAACGTGCGACCTGATGCTGGTGATCGGCACGTCCGCGGTGGTATATCCCGCGGCTTCGATGCCCGAAATAGCCCGTGATGCCGGCGCCAAAGTGGTTGAGATCAATCCAGCCGAATCACCTCTGACCCGGAGAATATCTTCCTATATCGTCAAGGGCGCTTCGGGAGAGGTGCTTGAGCGGGTTGTGCAGCTGCTGAAAAGCGATCGGTAGCCTGCAGGCCGGCTTGACCGCAGGCTTTTTCTGCGGCAGCATGTGCCACGAGAGATATTTTTTGCAGATTTATTGGTGGCCCGGTTTTGGGTGGCACTGACGGAGCAGGTTTAAGCGTTGGTATGTAAACAAAAAAAACAATAAAGTGTTTATAATATAAACATACGCCCTGCAGGATTAACCATCTGTTTTTCCTTTATTTTTAATTTTTCCCCGCCGCTATATTTTAATTTGTAAAAAAAATATACACTACGTAAAATCCTTCACTTCTGGAATTATTTTAAATATTTAATTAAAATAGAATAATATGGCATTAATTGATGCTTTTTTATGTGTGACTTATTGTCAATTGCTGTGCATGCCAGATTGGCATGATTATTGAAAGTGTTTTATAGGTAAACATACTAAGCAAAGTATACTTGTTTTGTGGACATTGATACATTAATTTTTCCAAAGGAGGCACACATGGCAGAAGCGGTAAAGAACAAGGGCTGGTCAGTCACCATGGCCGGAATAGGTATAAATCTCGCGCTGGGTATTCTCTATACCTGGAGTATTTTCAAGGGCGCGATCAGTGAGTCGATCACCGCGGGCGGCCAGGGCGCATTTGCCTGGGATATTTCAAAATTGAACGACCCGTACGCGGTGTGCTGCCTGGTATTCGCTTTTTCCATGATCCTGGCCGGAAAGTGCCAGGACAAAATGGGGCCGAAGGTCACCGCCATCATCGGCGGCGTTCTGGTAGGCGCGGGCTTTATCTGGATTTCCCAGACCACCAGCTATTATGCCTGGATTGTGGGCTTCGGCGTGCTTGCGGGCTGCGGTATCGGCTTCGGGTATTCCGCGGCCACGCCGCCGGCCCTGAAGTGGTTCCCGGCTGCAAAGACCGGTTTGATCGCCGGCCTGGTTGTGTCCGGGTTCGGTCTTGCTTCGGTGTATATTGCGCCGCTTGCCAAGTACCTGCTCGCTGATGTCGGGCTGCAGAAAGCGATGATGGTCTTCGGTGTTTCATTCCTGATTTTGGTATGCGCGATGGCGCTGCTGCTTGACAATCCGCCCGAAGGCTATGTCCCTGAAGGCGCGTCGGCTGCCAAAGCGAAAAAACCCGCTCCCGTGAACAATGTTGCCCCGATGGCCATGCTGCGCTCCGGCGGTTTCTGGAAGCTGTGGTTCATTTACTGCATCGGCGCCGGTGCCGGGCTGATGGTTATCGGCAATGTGGCCGGTATGGCCAAGCAGAGCATGGGCGAAGCGGCCTTCATAGCGGTTGCCATCATGGCTGTCGGCAATGCCGGCGGGCGGGTGATTGCGGGTGTTCTGTCCGACAAGATCGGCCGTAAAAATACGCTGCTTATGATGCTTGTTTTCCAGGCCCTGCTCATGGGTGCCTGTATTCCGATTGTCGGTTCCGCGAATTCAAGCGCCACGCTGCTCGTGTTGCTGGCAACGTTTATCGGGTTCAACTACGGGACCAATCTGTCGCTGTTTCCCTCCTTCAGTAAAGACATGTGGGGACTGAAGAACTTCGGCATCAACTATGGTCTGCTGTTTACGGCCTGGGGTGTCGGCGGATTCGTGATGAGCCGGCTTTCACAGATGGTTATGGCCACGACCGGCAGCTTTACCTCTTCGTTCATGGTCGCGGGTACGCTGCTGGTTATCGGTGCCATGTTCACCACCACGATCAAATCGGAGACCGCTGATGAACCCCTGCCCGGCGTCATGTACGAGCCTGCGCTGGGTGCGACCATGGCTGACGGCGGTGAGAAGGTGAAGAAGGATTCTGAAAAATAAATTTCCGGCACGTTCGGGCGGCCCTGCGGGGAGTGCAGGGGACGAGCCGCAGGGTTGCCCGGGCACCGGTTTCGATCGCAAGCAGACTGTACACTACGCAAGGGCCGAACCATGCTGAGCAGACAGCCTGAAAACGGAGCACATGTAATGGTTGCGAAGCAGCATCAGGTCATTCCGGAACACGAGAACAAGTGCGTGTGGATGGAAACCGGTCTCATCTCCTACAAACTGTGCACGCGCAATTATCAGTGCGAGACCTGCATGTTCGACCGGGTCATGCGCAACGATTTCGGTACAGTGGCACCGGTGCATAGTCATCGCAGCGACCAGGCCTTCGAGAGCGGGGCCGGCCTGCACGAGGCCCTGTTCTTCAATCGCCAGCACTGCTGGGCACGGGTCGAAAATCCTGCCCAGGTGCGTATCGGCATTGACAGTATTTTGACGAATTTCGTGGTGAAGGTACGCGCTGTGTCGCTGCCGAAACCCGGCGACCGTGTCGAGCACGGCAGGGTGTTCGCGCATGTCATCCAGGAAAAGCATGTGCTGGAACTGGTCTGCCCGGTGGGCGGCGTTGTGAGTTCGGTCAATGCACTGCTGTTCAAGTCCCCGGAACTGCTCGTTGATGATTCCTGGGAAAGCGGCTGGCTGGTGGCCGTGCAGCCCGACGATCTTGAGCACGATCTGCAGCACCTGCTGTTCGGGAAAAAAGCAAAGCAGTGGTATGAGCAGTGCGAGCAGGCCGTGCTGGAAACGGTCGGCTCCATGCTGGAGGCTTCCTCCGGAGCTCTTGGGCCGACACTGCAGGACGGCGGTGAACAGGTCGGCAGCCTGGCCGATATACTCACCTCCGAGCAGTATTACCAGGCCCTTGAATCACTGACCGGGACTCAGGCCGACATATGACCCGGGATGCGCGCCCGGCATTCGGCACATAACGAGTCGCCTTTTTGATCGATGTCTTCCACATAGGTCGAGGCGTTCAGTACGCAGCCGGGCGTCGTACAATGCAGCAGGCCGAATGTATGGCCCAGTTCATGTATGGCTTCTTTGTTCAGCCGTTCGCGCAGGAGATGGTCGTCGGCTGGCAGGCCGTACAGGCGGCAGTCCAGACGGTGCAGCGACACGATGGCTCCTTTGCCGCCCAGCTGGGCCTCGCCGAACACATAGGTGAGGATCGGAATAAACAGATCCACCGCGGCAACCCCCAGTATTTTCACTGTATCCGCGGGCGCGTTTTTGATGAGCTGCAGCAGTATCTGTGATGAGCTGTACTGGCGCCTGCCATGGTCGTAGGTCTGTTCAATATCGATAGCGCAGTGCGGCATGCTTTTGACCGGCAGGCCGAAATGTCCCTCAACCGCCTGCGTCAGCGGTTTGAGCCAGTGGGACGGCGGGGTAGCGACGGGAACGATGTAGATATACGGCATAATCGCAAGCGCGAGGTGCGTGCTCTCTAAATAATTGAATATCGGCAGGCATTCCGTCAGAGGGGCGGGCCTTCTTCAGCATCCTCCGCCGGCTGACCGGCTATCCTCCTCCCGTGCCCCCTCCCTGTAATGTCTACAGCGCCTTTAGGACAGGCCCTGACCGTGAGGCCGGCGCCCATTCGGTCTCACTGCACACGTTGTACGTCGTGCATTTTTTCCGGCTTTTGCCGGACAGCGTTCATGTCCGCCCCTCTGCCGGGGTGCCTGCCGCAGCCTTGGGCATTGCTGTCCAGATGCCCTGAGAAGCCGCTCCCTGCAGGGGGGGAGCGGCTTCTTATTTTTTGATCCGGTATTTATCGATCTTTTTGTACAGGGTCAGGCGGCTGATTTTCAGAATGGATGCGGCCCGGGCGATGTTGCCGCCGGTCTTTCGCAGTATTTTTTTGATATGGTTGCGCTCCATGTCTTCCAGCGAGCCGTCTTCGTCGAGGATGTCGCCGGATGCGGCCGGCAGCGGGAACGACAGGTCTGCCGGCGTTATCGCAGCACTTCGTGCGCTGACCACGGCACGCTCTATGGCGTTTTTGAGTTCACGCACGTTCCCCGGCCAGCTGTAGCGCTCGAGCAAGGCGATGGTTTCGGGCGCCAGTTCCATGGCGCCCTTGTTCATGGCCTGCGCGTATTTGTTGACGAAAAAACGGGCCAGGCGGGCTATGTCATCGTGGCGCTCGCGCAGCGGCGGCAGTTGGATCGAAAATACGTTGAGGCGGTAGTAGAGGTCCTCGCGGAATGTGCCGTTGCGCACAGCAGCCTCCAGGTCCTTGTTGGTGGCGCAGATGACGCGGAAGTCGACCGTGATGGTCTTGTCGCCGCCGAGACGGCAGAAATGACGGGTCTCCAGCACACGCAGCAGGTCCATCTGCATTTTCATACCGATATTGCCGATTTCGTCGAGAAAGATAGTGCCTTTGTCGGCCATTTCAAGCTTGCCCCTGCGCTGGTAGAGCGCACCGGTGAAGGCGCCTTTTTCATGGCCGAACAGTTCGCTTTCCAGAAGGCCTTCGGTGTAGGCCCCGCAGTTGATGGTGATGATCGGGAAATAGCGGCGGTTGCTGTTCGAGTGTATCGCGCGGGCGATCAGTTCCTTGCCGGTACCGCTTTCGCCCCTGATCATAACGGTCGAGTCGGTCGGGGCAACTGTGGCGACCTGGTCGAGCACGCTCTTGAGCTGTTCGCTCTGGCCGACGATGTCGTCGGTCAGGTCCAGTTCCTCGATCTGGCTGCGCAGCTGCCGGTTTTCATAATACAGGCGCCGCTGCTCGACCGCATTCCTGATCAGGTGGCCCATGTCGTCGGGATCGACCGGCTTGACGATATAGTCGAACGCGCCTTCTTTAAGTGCCTGAATGCTGGTGTCCACCGATGCGAATGCGGTGATCATGATGGTAATGATGTCGTTGTCGATCTCCTTGATGCGGCGCTGCAGTTCCAGTCCGTCCATGCCCGGCATTTTTATGTCCAGCAGCACGATATCCCAGGAGGACTCCTGCAGCTTTTGCAGGGCGATCTGGGCGTCGGCAGCGCTGTCGACCCGGTAGCCGTCAAACTCGAACCATTTATGCAAAGCGTCGCGCACCGAGGCTTCGTCGTCAACGATCAGTATTCCGATATCGGATGGTTTCATGGCAGCGTGTACTCCTGTACGTGTATGCTTTATGAAAAATGAAATTTCCGGTTTTATCGTAACGGAAAAAGACTCCTTTGGCTATTAAACTCATACAAAGCAGGCCCTGCTGCGCAGGGTTGCCGTAGCACCGCGTGCAGGGCAGCTGGTTTTAAGCCCCCTTTGCCAAAGGCCCTTCCGGGTTTTCAGTGGGGGCATACAGCTTAAAAATTGAGATCGCCACGCTTCGCTCGCGATGACAGCCCTGCGTGTCATTGCGAGGAGAGAAGCGACGAAGCAATCT
>Ga0272442_10000366_pt1 | contig 74819 bp, 68 predicted proteins | sample SSMForm2O_FD_200262 | JGI IMG/M metagenome (GOLD analysis project Ga0272442, IMG submission 200262) | Marine sediment archaeal communities from Little Sippewissett salt marsh, Falmouth, MA, United States - SSM-Form-2O | ecosystem: Environmental > Aquatic > Marine > Wetlands > Sediment ...
GGCGATATAAGGAGCGGTTCACCCATATCCTTGTGGACGAATTCCAGGATACCAATTATGCCCAATTGCAGTTGATCAAGATGCTGGCCGGGGACCATCTCTGTGTGGTAGGTGATGACGACCAGACAATCTACCGATTCAGAGGGGCTTATCTTACCAATATGCAGGATTTCATGCAGCATTTCCGGGACGCACAAGAGATCCTGCTCACTCATAACTACCGGAGCACACAAACTATCCTCACCCTGGCCCTAGCCTTGATGCATCACGCACCTAATCGCAGGGAAAAACGCTTACTCACAGAGAACCCGCCGGGAGATCCAGTTCACGTAGTGCAATGTGAGAATGAAACGACTGAGGCCTCATACGTAATAGGAGAGATTGAGCGATTACTTGGTACCTCTTTCATTTCACGCACGGAGAAAGCAGAACGCCCTTATACATACAAGGACTTTGCAATCATCTGCCGGAGAAGAAGCGATGGTGCGAAATTCTATCAATTGCTCCGAAACCGAGGCATTCCCACAGAATTTGTGGGAGAGATGGAGTTTTTCTCAGCGCCTGTGATACGAGACCTCCTTGCATACCTAAAGATCATCAACAATCCTATCACAGCAGGGATACCACTCAATCGAGTCATGAAGATCTCGGGGATACCCGAAACCGAGGTGCAAAAGATCAATGCGGTTGCTCGGAGATCAACATTTGGAGATCCGTATAATGACGGGGTATTCGAGGCGATGCGAAATGTCGACTCTTTAGCACCACATTATGCAATTGAGATTAACGAGATTCTCGATACTCTTGATAACCTCATCATGGAGAAAGATCGGGGGCCGCTCACTACTCTCGTCCACCATCTCATGATGCATGCGACGGACCTTTATGCCCGTGCTCTCGAAGATGAAACAGGACAGGAGATCCTCCTTCTCAACCAATTCCTTACTATCACTCGTGAATATGAAGAGATCACAAAGGATGCGACGGTTGATAGCTTCCTCACCTATCTTCGGTTCCTCTCGGGGTTCTCCATTGAGGTCGGGGAGACAGATGTTGCAGATTCCGTGAAAGTCCTTACTGTTCACAAGAGTAAAGGGAAGGAGTTCCCCGTCGTCTTTGTGGTTGATCTCGCATTGAACAGATTCCCTCTTCGATATCAGTCGAAGGAATTCTATGTCCCAAATGACCTCTCAAAAGGAATGAAAACAGGTGATGATGAGAAAGCCCTCTTTGAGCAGGAAGAACGTCGTCTCCTTTACGTTGCCATGACAAGGGCCGAAGATCACCTCTACCTTACAAGGGCGAAATGGTATGGGAATAATAAAAACCCCACTAAACATTCGAAATTCCTTGATGAGCTTCCGTTGGGAGACACCTCACTTATTGAGCAGGTAGAGATCCCCGCGGTAATATCCACACCGACTCTCCGCGGGGAAAATCCCATGGTGCAATATCAGCACAGTATTCAATATCAGGCAAAGAGAGCAATTCATCAATTGCATCTTAAGACTGCTCTTCAGCACATCGTCACACTCGAAAAATTACGACTTTTATCGGAAGGAGAGAGTCTTTCTTCGTTTGATGGAGATGCATTCCTTACATTTACCGAGAACGATGCAGAAATTGAGGCCCTCATACAAGGACATACTCTTTCTCTAGTTGGTGAGGCGCATACGTTCTCCGCGTCAGGCTTGGGTACCTACGAACGGTGTCCCCTCAAGTATAAATTCCAATATGTTATCCTAATTCCTTCAATTCCACGGACTTTCTTTGATCTGGGTTCATCGGTTCATACTGTTATTGAACATCTCTCAAAGAAGCAAAAAGAAGGACTTCCTCCCACCAAAGATATGGCTCTAGCCTTACTCGATTCTGCCTGGTCTACCGCAGCATATGAATCAAAGAGCCATGAGATGAAGGACCGTGCGACGGCCGAAACCCTTCTCGATACCTACCTTGCCTGGCAGGCCGCTAATCCCAATCGCATCCTCGAGGCCGAGAAGAGGTTCCAGATCATGCTTGGAGGAAGGACAGTACGGGGTGTGATCGATCGCATCGAAGAAACACCCGAAGGCGATATTGTGGTGATAGATTTTAAGACCGGTTCAAAGCCCGGAACTCTCTCAAAGAATACTATCAAGGAAGATATGCAGATGAACCTCTATAGCCTTGCTATTCGTGAATTGTATGGAAAACTTCCTATTCGGGCTTCATTGTATTATCTCTCACCTAACAAGACCTATGATTATACCCCAACCGCCGAAACCATTGGTGCATTCGAGGAACGAGTAGTGAATCTCATCAACGCTGTATGTGCAGAAGAGTTTTTTCCGGCACCAGATTTCCAGACCTGTAAGTGGTGCGAATATAAGGACTTCTGTGAAGAGAGTGATTGAAACGCAAAATTAGCTATAAAAAACATGAGCAAGACGAGGGCGGCATCACGTGGTAAACAAGGATAGAATTAATTATTCCTGATCGATATAACTTTCGAGTTATATGGATGAAATGGCTCTAATAAAAGAGGATATATTTAAAATTCTGACCGAATTGGAATCATTGGATTGCTATGAAATATCCACAAAACAATCGGATAGAAGACGCATTGTTGATGAAATAATAGTAACAATCCAAAAAGGAACAAACGAAGAATTATTAGATAAAATGTCTGGGAGGTGGTTATAACGCCAGATAATGAGACATTTTATGATTCATTATGGGAAAGAATGAACTCTTTAAAGTCCTTGAAATTTATATCAATCACTAATAACAAGATAAAATTAACAAAAAGGGGTAAAGAATTTTTAAATCACGAAGATAAAGAATATTATCTAGGAAAAATTCTTTTAGAGGACAAATATAAGCGAACAACAAAACCCGAAATATTCATTCAATGTTTTAATAATTTTGTTAATCTTTCTGAAAAAGAGAGAGAAGCTGTTAAAAAAAAATTAATGGCGGGTAGAACGGTAGATTATGAAGATATATCAGAATATGATTTGAAATGTTGGGGAAAATATTACAAAAATGTCAGTGATTCTCTACCTCCTGAATTTTCAGATCATACCTCTATTTGCGATAAAGCATTACGTAGTATTTCAGTAGGGGTAAAAAATCCAATGGATATTGAAATTTTAGCATTAAGACAAATTGTCAAAGAATTAAATGAAACAAATATGCGTATTAATGAGCATTCAAATACAATTAAACCGAATCAAAATACTCAACCATTGAATCATGAATTGACATTAGAAAATCTGAAATCGGGTGATGAATTAACCAATGAGGGATTATGTGAAATATTCAAATGCGGCCCTCAAGGCGGAATGCGTAAATCGAATAGGACCAACTCATTAATTCTGATTTCTGATCATACAAAGATGCTTTATGATGATCGATGGCTTGGGGATGTATTACATTATACAGGAATGGGACTTAAAGGAGATCAGAGCATTTCGTTTGCACAGAACAAAACCCTCGCGGAATCTGAAACCAATCGTGTGGATATCCATTTATTTGAAGTATTTCGGCCGAAACAATACACCTATTCTGGTCGTATTGAATTAGAAGAAGCACCTTATTGGGATACACAAGAAGATATCGATGGGAATCTTCGAAAAGTGATTATTTTTCCAATCAAGTTGAAAGATGATGGGCTTAAGACTCCAATCTCGGAATCAATTCTTTTAGAATTACAAGAGGAGAAGGAGAAAATAGCTCGGCGATTATCAAAAGAAGAACTTGAAGCACGAGCAAATATGATACAAGGTCCCCCAAGCCAGAGATCTGTGTCTACAACAATGTATAATCGAAATCCCAATGTTTCTACTTTTGCGAAAGCAAGAGCTGAGGGAATATGTCAATTATGCCAACAACCAGCACCATTTCTCGATAAAAACAATGAACCATATCTTGAAACTCATCATATAGTGTGGTTATCTGAAGGAGGGGACGACAGCATTCAAAACACGGTTGCTTTATGCCCTAATTGCCATAGAAAAATGCATCTTCTCAATCTCGAGGATGATAAAACAAAACTATTCGATGCAATAGGAGAAAGGAGATAGTTTATGCCCCTTTCCCTTGTATTGGGGCCAAACGGGAAAATGAAGGCGATTGGGACGCACTGGGATGAGTATAATATTCCCAGAATCTTAAATTGGCACACTCAAGCACTTATATCGGCACAGAGAATCTCTGCCTGTTCAAGAATTGTAGCGACCGCTTGTGGCTGCTTGTCGGGAGGGTAATTGTACTTAATGAGAATTCGTTTGACCATTACTCGCATTTTTGCCTTGACACTTTCCTTGACTGTCCAATCGATTATAATATTCTTCCGGACCTGTTCAACCAGTTCGTGGGCAATCTTTCGCAGGACTTCATCACCAAGAATCATCACAGCACTGTCATTGACTTCCAAAGCTTCATAGAAGGCAAGTTCCGCTTCGGTAAGTCCAAGATCCTGCCCGCGTTTGTCTGCTTCTCGTAATTCCTTTGCGAGCTTTATCAGTTCATCTATAACTTCAACGGTCTCGATAGCCCGGTTCTTGTATTTATGTATAGTCTCATCAAGCATCTTTTCAAAGGAACGGGACTGGACGAGTCGCTTTTTCTGCCGCGTGCGGATTTCATCATTCAAAAGTTTTCGGAGAAGCTCCACTGCCACGTTCTTCTGCGGAAGACCCCTTACTTCTGCGAGGAATTCTTCAGACAAGATAGAGATATCCGGTTTTTTGAGTCCGGCAGCAGAAAAGATATCAATCACCTGGTCAGAAACAATTGCCCCGCTCACAATCTGTCGTATTGCATGCTCCAATTCCCACGTCCTGTCGGGTTTCTCTCCATCACCATCATACTTCAGGAGAACAGCACGGACCGCCTGGAAGAACGCGACATCGTCCCGGATTTTCAGTGCCTCTTCATGGGGGACAGAGAGGGCAAAGGCTTTGGAAAGTTCGGTTACCGAGGCAACGAATCGTTTCTTTCCATCCTTCTTTGCGAGGATAAATCCCTGGGCGACCGGTAGGAGAGCAAGACGACGCTCTGGGTCTTCCCAGTCCGACCAGTCGAACCCATGGAAGATGCCACAGCAGACCTCGTATTTCTCCACCATGACCGCGACCGCCTCTTCCTGATTTATTGCGGTCTTCCCGGTCCCTCCACTCTCTGTATAGGTAGCGATGGCTTTCCTTAGTTCATCGCCGAGTCCGATATAATCGACAACAAGCCCGCCGGGTTTGTCCTTGAAGACACGGTTGACCCTGGCGATAGCCTGCATCAGGGTATGCCCCTGCATGGGTTTGTCGATATACATGGTATGTAACGACGGGACATCGAATCCAGTAAGCCACATGTCCCGGACGATAGCGATTTTTAAGGGATCTTCATCATTCCGGGCTTTCTGGAATCGTTTGGCAAGAACCTCCCTCCTGGGTTTATTTCTGATATGCTGCTGCCACGTCTCGTCATCGCTTGCCGAGCCGGTCATGATAACCTTGAGTGTCCCCGTCTCATCATCGTCGCTATGCCATTCAGGGCGGATCCGGGTGATTGCATTATAGAGGTCCACACATATCCGCCGGCTCATACAGACGATCATGGCTTTGCCGTCAATGGCCTGCTGCCGCTTCTCATAGTGGTCAACGATGTCTTTTGCGATCAGGGTGATCCGCTTCTCGGTCCCGACGACGGCTTCGAGGGCCGCCCACTTGGACTTGAGATCTTCTTTTCTATCGACCTCTTCTCCTTCGGTCACTTCCTCGAATTTTGGATCGATCTTCGGGCGTTCCTTCTCATCAAGATCGATCTTCGCAAGCCGGCTCTCGTAGTAAATGGGGACCGTTGCTCTGTCCTCGACTGCACGCTGAATATCGTAGATGCTGATGTAGTTGCCGAATACATGCCGCGTGTTCTTGTCGGTAAGCTCGATTGGGGTTCCAGTGAATCCGATAAATGTCGCACCCGGAAGGGCGTCCCTGATATGTCGTGCAAAGCCGTCGATGAAATCATACTGGCTCCGGTGGGCTTCATCGGTGATCACTATGATGTTCCTGCGGTCGCTCAGGGCAGGATATTTCCCGCCTTTCTTTTCGGGGAAAAACTTCTGGATCGTAGTGAATACGATTCCACCGGATCCAACGGCAAGCAATTTCTTGAGATGCTCCCGGTCCAGGGCCTGAACCGGTTTCTGTCGTAAAATCTCATGGCAGCGGGAGAAGGTGCCGAAGAGCTGGTCATCGAGATCGTTCCGGTCGGTGATGACAACGACAGTCGGGTTCTCCATTCCAGGATGGAGCACAATCTCTCCCGTGAAAAAGACCATTGTCAGGCTTTTTCCTGATCCCTGTGTGTGCCAGACGACTCCGCCCCTGCGGTCACCATCTGGCCGGGAGGCAGTGAGAGTGCTTTCGATGGCGTTCTTGACTGCATGATACTGGTGGTATCCGGCCATCTTCTTCACCATCGATCCGTCATCATCGATCTCGAAGACGATGTAATTCTTAATCAGATCCAAGAAACGTTTCTTCTCAAAGGCACCTTTGATCATCACATCGAGACGGAGCATGGTTGCAGGGGCGAGGCGTTCGCCTTCTATGGTCCGCCATGGCATGAAGCGTTCCCGGATGGCGGTAAAGGTGCCAATCTTTGCATCGAGACCATCCGAGATTACTACCATCTCATTATAGGTGAAAAGACTGGGTATCTGCTGTTTATAGGTCTGGATCTGCCGGAATGCGGTCTCGATGGTTGCCTTCTCATCGGCCGGGTTTTTTAATTCTATAACGACTAGTGGGATGCCATTGACAAAAACAATGATATCCGGGCGGCGGTTGTTCTGGTTCTCGATGACCGTAAACTGGTTGATTGCAAGCCAATCGTTATTTTCCGGATTTTCATAATCAATCAAACGAACCAGGTCGCCTTTGATTGTTCCGTCAGACCGCCGATATTCAACCTCAATCCCATCAACGAGCATCCTATGGAACGTATGGTTGTTACCAACCAATGATGGAGAATTCGGGTGCAGGATTTTTCGTAGGGCTGTTTCACGGGCTTCCTGGGGGATATCTGGATTGAACCGGGAAATCGCTGCTATCAATCTGTTTTTTAAGATTACCTCATGCCACTCCGAGCGTTCAGCAGCTGCTTCACCGGGTCCGATATCCGGGCCAAAAAGGGTCGAATATCCACGCTCCCGGAGCCATGCGAGGGTTTGTTCTTCGAGATCAGATTCGGCGAGGCGAGCGGTTGGCATTAGAATTCTAAAATATGGATACTGATCTGACTTACCATAAGCTTTCGGGAATTTGATCGAATATCTGAATATTATTGAAAAATTTTCAGATATATTCAGGTCCGGGCTGATTTTGATAGTAGTTTTACATCATTTTCCTGAACATTTCGTTTGGATTTGAAATATCCAAGCGTGTCCTCCGGCGTTTCATTTACTATTATCCTTAATACTGATGACTCCACGCACTGTTGATGGAGGTTGACTATTTTGACTGCACGGGTCTGCCGGCTTGGCACAGCTGAGACGATGTCACTTGTCTGGACAGGGGCATCTCTGGGTATCATTCCCGACACTCTCTCTCCGAGAAGGTCGAGACGGTAGTAGCCGTAATCCTCCCTGTTCAGGAGTCGATTGGAATTTCTCTTGACATCTTTATGAGCCTTGAGCCATTCATAAAACTCAGGATTCCGTTTTGGTCCCATATGAACCCCACCAAGACTGTCCAGTCCGTGACCAAAACCAAGGAGATCACGTGCTGATAGGACGTTTTGGTCGTTTATTGACTTGCCATAACTGACATTGACATAGTGAAGAAAATAATTCTCTTCGTAGCCTCGTTTCGCCAATTCAACTTTGAGTGCGTTCAGTGCCGTGGCATGCGTCGCAATAAGTGTCCCGTCAAAATCAATATAGTAGGCATTGATGCCGTGATCGAGATAGAAATCGACCATTTTTCGTGTGAAGAGTGGAACGGTTGCTGGAATGTAGCCGATAATCGGTTTTTTATTCCTCACCATGATTGCCGAGTAGCATGCCTCCAGGTATTCGATGAATCTGTCAAAATTATCGATATTGAGCGCTCTTGCAATCCTGGGAATGGAGGGAATCGGAGTGATATCCGAGAAGGAATAAGCCGTATTAATGAGGATGTCGATCTCCTCTGGTCTCGGGTATCTGATAGTTTCGCCCTTATCTCTGAACTGGAGCAGGCAGAGGGTCGGTTTGTTGCCGGATTGAATGATGCCCTTGTGGGCTGCCTTATTCTTTGCTGAAGATGTCGCTGTGTTTTCATCGAGTTCTTTCAATGAAGTCTCATTAAAGGAAAAATAGAGTTCATTCAGACTCGCGAGAGCAGGGGGAAGGATTGTGTCTCGGAAGAAGGTATTGGTATTTAATGCCCGGGTTGGGGTAGTGACAGTTTTATTGCCGATTGAAAACCGGAGCGCCCGTAAGTCTGTATCTTCTGAAACAGAATAGTCCGTTACTCGTATTTCAGTGGTCATTGGATCAGCCCCCTAAAGATATCATCAGTTATCCTGAAAGATGATTCTTTAAACCTGCTATATAAATCGTCGCATTCATAAGACGAAATCTCCTGTCGCTCTTTCTGCCAGAGGAGGAGTCCGACGGTCCCATGAATTTGGATCCCTAACTTATCTTTCAGTTTCCGTGCAGGTTCATCGATGATACAGAAATACCGGGCAAACTCCCTTTCTTTTCGGCAGCCAAGACAGATAACGCTGATCTCACCCGAATGGAGCCAGGGGTATCGTTTTGACAACTTCCTGAAACATGTATCGTCGGTCACTGGGATGATCGAAATCTTTCCGTATTTTACAAATTCCCGGTATGTCTCGGGATTCCTTTTAATCTCATTGAATACCTGTTGGGTGATTGAAATCTGGTAACCCCTTTTTACACAGATATCCAGAGCTTTCGGGAAATTGATCTCACGAAGAATACAGATGATGGACGATGCGTCAAATATCTTCATCTTATCCCGATACCTGATCAAGGAATTTTTCAACCGGGAGGTCAGCCAAAAATGCGGCTTTCTCCAAACTGACTTTTCCTTTCCTATATAGAGAGATTGCAGTCGGGATCCGTTTTTTTATCACCTGCTCATATTTCCCGGATTCCTCCTTGAATTCCGGATAGGAGACATAAATAAAAAGGAGAAGTTCATCCTGGGTCAGGTCGTTAAGGAATTGTTTGAAGTCTTCGATTGCTTCGATCTCTTCATCAGAAAAAGCAGACTTTGCCTTACTGAGTGCTGCAACACCGCTTGGGGTGATTTGGTATTCCTGTCCCTTTTCCTGCACGAGCCCTAGCGATTGCAGATTCCCGATTTCATTCTCGGCGGCCTCGCTGTACGGGCCGAAGGTGTGCGGGATGAATTCCGCCTGCTCATGTATCTTCTCGATATAATCTGCGATAAGAAACATCTCTTTTTGGAACGCCACCCTTCCTTTGAGAGGATCATTATTGCCCGCATGCAGTAAATACAATATTGCGAGATCGAGGTCGGTCAGATCCTCGATAATATCCTCAATTGAGAACTCCATCGCAGATACCTTTCTATTATTATGTATAAGCAGTGATCTTCAATGCTTTGTCGGAGGATTTAGCCAGGAGGGTATATGAAGATGCGGCGTGGAGGCGGGTGAAAGTGAAGGGGAATGATATATCATATACTGCTCTTTGTGAATGAGAATGTGAAAAGTTCAAGTTTTCATCCTACCTCCCTCCAATTATCGCATTGGTAATCAAAGTGAAAATCGTGATTTCAATAACCCTGCCAGAAATAATTACAACATGCTGTATGATCGTTGGCGTGGAGGGATGGCCTCCTTCTGCTTTTTGTTGTGATTGGATTGAGTAAGTGGAAGTTTGAGTCCACGTTCAGCGATTTGGGAGTTCGATTCTCCCGCTCTGCATCCTTCCAGAATTGAAAAAGATTATACTCACATTAAACCATGTTTAAAAATCTGTTATATAAGATGAATCCATGAGCATCCACCATTATCCTTCTCAAGATCGCTTTGTATTTCCAAATCCACAATGCCGGGTCTCTTGACGTTTGGCATCAAATCTCGCATTGCAAACCAGATCGATACTACATGAGACACCCCTTCAGTGATATAATAATGAGATTCTTCGAGGGAATCCAATAAAATCTCAATAAGAGATTCATTATGAGTGTACGTATTATCGAAGTGATTGCAATGAAATTGAGCTATAAATGCTTTTTTTGGAAATATCCCTTGATTTTCCTTGATTTTCGCATAAGGAAATAATGTCCTGTTAGATTTGCGGAAAAAGCGTTTCTGGGGATACTTCATCCATTTAAACGTTATTCCTCCCCTCCATCCATGACCAATAATCCAGAGATATTTTGCCTTGTCATTTTTCAGAATATCATTAAATTCCTGAGGGTTGTAACAGTGGTAAATCTTGAAAGGAAATCTGTTTTGAATAAAATGGGGAATCAGGAGGTCCAATCCAACATATGAATATGCTGAAAAGGAGCCCATTGAGTGGATAATAATTATCGCATCGTGGTCTTGAAGAGTAATATCGAGTTTTTCAGGAAATTGTTGGTTCTTTAAAGAATTTACCCAAATATCCCCACGTGTTCCAAGATAAATAGTACCTAATATCGGTAACAGGACCCCGAAAAAAATAATTAAAGGCCATCCAAGGAAAACAGGAACAACGATAATCACGATAAAATAGGCAATAATGTAGCGTATCCGAATATTATACCATTTTTTTGAAAATTTGATTTCAGGCTTCTGAATTTCCATATTAATTCCCGACAGTTTTCGTTGTACTGTCTGCAACATACTCATTCCAGTTCCCGATCATGAAGCCCCGCATCCCGCTCTTCGGATTATAGGGGGGATATATTGATCGGAACGCCGCCTCCACAGTAAGGAAATCTCCTTTGGGGAGTTTGCCGGTATTCTTCGCAAGAAACAATAAGCCGATACTCGCAGATCGAGAGTACCCTTCGTTGCAATGAACGAGTACCTTGTTACCCGCCGCGAGGCTCGTGCCGATAAATTCCAGTGCAGCATCGACGATCTCCTTGGGAATATATGCAGGATTGGGTGCATCTACGAGATTGAGGATGAGCCTGTTTCCTCTTCGGGCGATAAGATATTCTGGGTGAGTTTTCGGTGCTGCCTTTCCGGAATATCCTAATACCTGCCGGTGGTAAGGTTCTTTGCAGGCATGAACGACGCACCAGCCCGATTCGTATCGGACTTTGGACTCGTAATCATATTCGTTACCGATGAAGAGGTTCGGATGGATTTCAATCACGTGGGATCAACTCGGTTGGTAACTCAAGCGGACCAGAGAGATCTGGGCGGGATATAATTATAAAAGAAGAATTTTATTGGAAGGATATAATCGAATGGGTGGAGGGGTGAAAGTAAAACGAGGTTATTGATTCTGGCCAAGTTTGCTATCCTGGCTTCCAACAAGAAACAATGTTGCACCAAAAACGTGGGAAAGAATAGCTGAGGTTTTTATTAGCGTTTTCATTTTTGTTGACAGTACGAATTTTTCTTGAGTAATGGAATCTTCAAATCTCTCTGAATGGAATGAGAATTTATCAAGGACATGCTCTAATTCGCTTTGTGATACAATTTTTTTTGCAGTGGTGGTAATTTCAGATAACAGGTCTGATGCGTACTTATCATCGATTTTTTTCCATTTGGACCTGTTCTTGATATATTCGGGAATAATCTCCTTTCCCAAAATGGAATGTTCATGATGGAGAGAGAGAGAATGTTGTTCCCAACCGCGGACTTCAGGTTCGAAGGTGATATAATGCTGGTTTGTATCCCGAATATGATTGCAATCAATTAGAGGTATCTTTCGTGAACTTTCAGTGATTTCCTCTCTTAAAAAATGCAAGTTATATTGAGGAAGCGAATTGATTTCAGGTGCAACGTAGTAAACGTGCTCTTTGTTAGGATGCACTCTATCGCCTGATAGGTTTTTTAACACAAAATGTTGGTGATTTCTGTTGGCTTTGTGTAATTTTATCTGATAATATGGGCCAGGGTGGGTTCCATCCGCTCGCCATTTGGATCGTGGGTGTGAATAGTATTCACTGGCCTTAAACTGATAGTAATAATCTCCACCGGATGTCGGAAGATAAACGTCATATCCTCTCTCTGCTTCAAATTGTTGAGACGGGAAAACGGGTGCTCCGGTTAATCGGGTTTCTTCATCATTAAAAGTTAGTTGGCGTAATCGCGTTATCTGTTCATGAAGAAAGCCAAAACCAAATGTGAATTCCGACAGCCCCGTTGAAACCATGATTTTTATTAAAATCGAGAATTATTTAATATCACCGACCTGTATCTCCCCGCTCATCAGTTTCGGGAGCAGCGCATCCCGGATCTGGGCGAGCGTGTGGGACTGCTCCATATTATTGTGGAGCAATTCATCTATCTTTGATATTTTTTCAACAAATTTTTTAACCAACTCTCCCGGGGGTGCAATAAATTTAAAATTCAATAAAAGCTGGGTATTGATTGAGGGACGAGTAGTCCCAAGTGCCTGATTGTTAACCATCTCAATGAAAGATTCTTCGAGGAAGACCTGAGCTAAATATCGTGGATGAAGTATGTTCCAATCAGGTATTCTTACACGTAACGTTTGTCCAGATATAAGCCAACCCTCTTGATGATCTTGAACATAGGCAGAGCGTCCTACTGCTCCGACACGAGTGAAAACAATATCCCCTTTTTTTAAGGTATACCGTTTTAAATCTGGTAATTTATGATGACCTACTTTTGGTAAATCGTTATCAAGAATGTGACCATCCATCACATGTTTAACTAAAATAATTGGAACTCCATCATCACGATAATCTGATGCATGAAGGTTACTACCGAAAGGACCTGTGACGACGCAATCATTTGAATGTGGGAAAATTCCATCAAGTGACGAGAATTTCCACCCCCTCGGCACCTCCCTCCCCTCAACCTCCTCAAACCCATCGGGAAACAGGGCCGCCGTCTCTGCATCCATCCCTGCCGGCTGCCTGCCCTCAGTCTTTGCCCGAACGGGATCGAAATCCACGAACCAGGATTTGAAAATCGCCCGCGCCATTGCCTCGAGCGTCTCGTTCATCTGGCGGTTTAGCTCGATCTTGTCATCGAGGGAGCCGAGGATGTGGGCGATGCGGTGTTGGATGGGGAGGGGGGGATAACAGATGGGAATATTACTTAATATCTCTGTATTAATGGACGGCATCGTTGCGCCGACAGCAATTTTCCGAATATATTCTTTAAATGTGGGTAGTCCTAAGAGATAGGATAAAAACATCGAATCAATTTTTTCTGGATCAGGACGGATACGTAGACATCGACCTGAAAAAAGCCAGCCGTCTTCTTCATCTCGAACTAAAGCTCTTCTATCGACAGATCCCACCCGACTAAAAGCAATATCTCCTTTTTTCAAAGTATATCTGGCGAGGCGTTCCCGATCTTTTTCAGAAACACATGGGAGGTCATCATGTAGAATTCGATTTTCACCCAAATGTTCGACCGTTAATATAGGGGTACCAACAATTACATAATCTGAATTATGAAGTTGGCTCCCGAATGGCCCTGTTTGAATACCGATCTTCTTGACACATAATTCTTTTAATTTTTTTAATTGATAATTTGAAGGAAAAGATCCATAAGGGGTATCAATAACAGTCATCATATTCGTCCTGATCCTTGCTCGATTTATACAACAGATACCCAATCCCCAGCAGCGCTAAAGCTCCGATTAGTTGGTTCTGGTTTTTTGTCTGGACATTTCTGACAATAAAATTATAGAGCCTCTCAAGTTCGGAAGGGCGTTTGGTCTCAACTGATAGATCAAGGTATTGGATGTTCGCAAGCATCCCTGTAGGTTTTGTCTCGTCAAGAAGAAGGGGGATAATGATCTTATTGTGTCCAAGTGCTACCCCGATCTCTTGCTGAACATACGTCGACTGTTTTGCTGATTCAGAATAAAAAAGAAGGAAAATATCCGAATTCAAAATATTTTGAGTAATCGACCGATTTATCATCTCTCCAGGTTGGAGGTCCTGATCTGCAAAGAAGATTTTTACACCTTCGATATATGAAATTCGTTCAAGAATTGGTTTGATTGTCTCGATATCTTTTGAACTATAACTCGCGAATACCGTGAAATTTCCTGAATTTTGGACTGTTTGCATTCCAATCAAATCCTTAATTTTCCATCACCAACATGTCCATCCCATCGACATATCCAAAAAACATGTCGAAGAAATTGAAAATTTCGACATGTCAAACATCCTCCATCTTTTCCTCTCGTAACGTGTCGATGCCGTCGACATGTCCAAAAAACGTGTCGAAGAAATTGAAAAATTTCGACACGTCGGTTACCCCTCCGACAGGAGTTTGATGAGGGATTGGTTGAAATATATCCGTTCTTTTCCAATCTTTTCAGATTTTAAAATCCCAATCTTCTCCAATTCCTTGAGATATCGCGCTGCAGTCTGCCGCTTCGCCAATCCCGCATCCACGATTGATGAGACCTTGGAATAAGGCTGAACAAATATCAACTCAACGAGTTCTTTCGAGTAGACCGTTGAAGGCAGCTCAGCCCTGCATTTTTCAGCGGTATCCTCTAGAAGGATCTTAATTTTCCAAATTTTGTAATAGGTAGACAGTGCGGTGCTCTCAATGGCATCAAGCATAAAGAGAATCCAGTCTTCCCACGCGCCGTGTTCAGTGACAGCCCGCAATAATCGGTAATAATCGTTCTTGTGTTCGATGATATAGTGGCTTAAATACAATACGGGGATGTCAAGAAGTCCCTTATCAACAAGATAGAGAATATTCAGAATCCGCCCCGTCCTCCCATTTCCATCTTCAAACGGGTGAATTGCCTCAAACTGATAATGAATGAGAGCGAGCCGGATGAGAGGATCGAGCGTGTCGTCGTCGGCGATAAATTCCTCAAGATTCTGTAACTTTCCGTGAAGGACTTCTCCATCCGGGGCTAGGTATACGAGTTCCCCCGTTGTTTTATTCGTAATCTTGCCAGGTCCGAACATCCGGATCTGCACTTCGCTACGGAGGATATCGTTACAGATTGAATGGAGTAACCTCGTTGTGATCGGATGCCCCTCTTTTATCTTATTATAGGCATGATAGAGAGCTTCCCGATAGAAAAGGACCTCTTTGGTATGTGGATCGGCAGGATTTCCCGGGAGGAGATCAGCACGGTAGAGGGAATCGCCCGTAGTCACAATATTCTCAATCTCGGAACTGGCTTGTGCCTCCTGCAGGGGAATTGCATTAATCAGAATCGCTTGGTTTGGAATGAGATTCCGTGCCACTTTCAGGGAGGCTAACGCACGATTTGCCAAGATGCATTTCCGCAATACCGCCTTTGATTCCAAATCTACAGAAGGAGGTAGAAGAGGTAGTTCATTATACGGTTTAGTCGGATCAAAACTCATACCCTAACCCCTTCAGATTCTCACGGATATTGTTTTCAATATTCTGTGATTCGGCGAATTGTTGATGGAGCAGTGTTGTCAGTCGCTTCATCTTCTCCTCAAACGGCTCACCATCATCCTCCACCTCCTTGGCACCTACATATCGCCCGGGAGTCAGAACATACCCGTTCTTCCGGATCTCTTCAAGCGACGCACTCTTGCAGAACCCGGGCACATCCTCATACGTTCCAGTCCCCGTTTCCCCGCGCCAGGCATGATACGTTGAGGCTATTTTTGCAATGTCCTCATCTGTAAGGTCCCGGTGCACCCGATCGATCAGCGTCCCCATCTTCCGGGCATCAATGAAGAGAATCTGTCTTTCCCGGTCCCTGAACCGATGATTCTTCTTATCGCGGGTGACGAACCAGAGACAGGCGGGGATTTGCGTTGAATAGAACAATTGTCCCGGAAGAGCGATCATGCAGTCAACGAGATCGCCTTCGATTATCTTCTTCCGGATCTCTCCCTCGCCCGACTGGTTCGATGACATTGAACCATTCGCGAGAACGAAACCAGCAATCCCGGTCGGGGAAAGGTGGTGAATGAAGTGCTGAACCCAGGCGAAGTTTGCGTTGCCAGCCGGGGGGATGTCATACTTCCAGCGGATGTCCTCCTTGAGGCGCTCACCACCCCAATCCTTCATATTGAACGGCGGATTGGCAAGGATGAAGTCCGCCTTCAGGTCCGGATGCAGGTCACGGTGAAAGCTATCGGCGTGTTCAGGGCCAAGGTTACCCTCAATCCCCCTGATAGCGAGGTTCATGCTCGCCAGCTTCCAGGTTGTCGGGTTGGACTCCTGCCCGTAGATACTGATATCCCCGATCTTCCCCCCGTGAGCCTCGACAAATCTTTCGCTCTGAACAAACATCCCGCCCGAACCACAGCATGGATCTAACACCCGGCCTTTGTAGGGTTCAATCATCTCGACCAGGACTTTTACCACACAACGGGGCGTATAGAACTGCCCGCCTTTCTTACCCTCAGCACTCGCAAATTGTGAAAGAAAATATTCATACACCCTTCCGAGGATATCTTTCGAGCGGTTCTCTTTATCTCCAAGTCCTATTGTTCCGATGAGATCAATCAACTCGCCGAGCCGTGTCTTGTCTAATGCAGGGCGGGCATAATCTTTCGGGAGCACTCCTTTGAGTGAGGGATTGTCCCGCTCGATTGCCACCATCGCATCATCGATCGTCTTTCCGATAGTGGGTTGCTTCGCATTGGCCTGGAGAGTTGCCCACCGGGCTTCTACGGGAACCCAGAAGACATTTACTGACTTATACTCGTCTCTGTCCTCGAGCGAGCGGTACCGTACTTCAGGTTCGGAAACATACCATTCGCTTTTCGGATCGCTGAGCTCGGTTTCAAGCGTTGTGCGACGTTCTTCGAAGGCATCTGATATGTATTTCAGAAAAATAAGGCCTAGGACAACGTGTTTATATTCCGCGGCATCCATGTGCCCCCGAAGCTTATCGGCCGCTGCCCAAAGTGTCGCCTCAAATCCTAGATTAGCTCCATTGGTGGTTTTCTGTTTGGTACTACTTTTCCTGGCCATGGATTTACCGTTACAGGATTCTATTCGTCCTTGCCTGCGTTAAGGGTTTTGTCGTGAGGTCTCATCTCTCCCTCCTTTCCCTCTCCCAGTACCCTTCACACACTGCTCCGCCTTTTCTGGCTGCAGACCGTGAACAAGATGACCATGTGCTATTAGTTCTTACTCTTTATTGAAGAACAAGAAAAGAAATAAGAAATTTGGAGGGCATTACACTAATTAAACACGTGTCAGTAAATACAACCTTAAATCGAGTTTTTTCCCGAAATTGGCAGATGATACGCGATGAAAATAATTACTATTATCCAAATTACCCACCAGCTCTTCCCGGTGTATATGTATTAGCAGTATCCAGAGGCGCCGGACAAAAGATGGTAATTTATGTAGGGAATAGTGACTTTTCAATAAGTGATAGAATATTTAAATATGCGCGGAATGGAGCCCATATATCGAATTGTATTGAAAAATATCTAGAGACGGGATATTCACTATTCTATAAATATCGGATTTGCACAAGGGTTAATCCTGAAGATCTCGAAGAATATCTCCTTGAAAGACTTGATTTTCCATGCAATAAGATTAAAAATAATGGTTACTGGGATTAAATCGATAAATCAAATTAGGATAATACCAAAATAAAAAAAAAATAAAGTAGACAGAAAAAAGCCTTATCCAAATAGAACTTAATTCATTTTTATGACCCGATGGCTTGCCATTTCAAATCGAGAGAATTCAGATATTTCAATTCAAAAAAATGTAGGGGGCGTTCCAAAAAGATATATCAATACCATTCAACATGTGAAATCAGGAGATGCCATCTGTATGTATGTTGGCCAAAAAACGGTCAACAAAGAAATTCTTCCTCCTGCAATAACGAGCGTTTTTGAAGTTGTTTCTCCGATGTATGAAGATTCTTCACCAATATTTACCTCGCCACCGAAACTCGGAAATGAACTATTTCCTCTCAGGATTAAACTAAAACCCATAAAGGTATTCAAAGAACCTCTTGAATTCAAATCGCTCATCCCCCGTTTACAGTTTATTACCAACAAGAAACAATAGTCCGGCCACATTAGAGGTCAGGCGATGCGGACGATTCCAGAAGAAGATTATCAATTGATTGTGAAATCTGGGAGATAGAAGATATTTTTGAAAGGTATTACCATCTCCCCACCCAAAAAACCAATCATCCTCCCAACAATAGTCATATCATATGATCCAATCTGACATTGATCAATTCAAAAAGATCAATGCAATAATAGAACGGGACAGCAAGGACGCAACATACAAGTTCGCTCTTTTACGCGGTGCAATTGAAATATCACAGGAATATGACCATCTCAGGCAGGAGTCAGGCACCCGCATTGAATTTCCCCTTGGCCTCCTTGTGGAAAAATGGCTGCTCTATTACTACCCTCTCATAGCAAGCCCAATATTTATTCCCCAGAAAAATGGAGAGCGGGAAAATTCAGGCTATGGAATTGCATTCAGGGATTCATTTTCGGCAGTTACACAATACTATGCTGAAAGGGGCGGCTTTTCTGCATTCTACAATGACTATGTGAATGAGCATATCCCAGAGAGCATTTCACCGGATTTCAGAGAGCTTGTGAATAATCTCAAGAGAACAATCACCACGATGCCGATGAAACATCTCGGCCGATCGGTGTTCCAGGAGGATTATTCGGTATTCAGGTACGAAGGGCGGCAGAAGAGAAATCCTGCAAATACTTCACTAAATCAGGAGATACTTATACAAAATCTCGGGTATTTTTCATTCTCCAAAGAGCTTTACGCGGTATTCCAGTATTTTGGAAGTTTCATCTCGGGTGAGGATTCACTCCTCTACAAGTGGGCTGAATTCACGAAGTCTGCAAGTAAGGGAGAGATATCTGTTGAATTCGCGCTTGAAAAACTCCGGACATATCCCATTACCGAGCGAGATGTTCAGGTCGCAAAACGATTTTATGAAGAACTCTTCCAGAGGCAGGGAAATCTTGAATGCGTATGGTCAGGCGAAGCTATCAAGACGATGAGCTCGATCCATATCGATCATCTCATTCCCTTCTCGATCTGGAAGAATAATGATTTGTGGAACCTCATGCCTGTGAACGCGAAGGTCAACAGCAGGAAAAGTGACAAAATTCCCTCTCCTGAGTTCATCGAGGAAAGAAGAGACTCTCTTATCCAGTATTGGAATCTGCTGATAAACACGCATCCAAACATGTTTGAGCGTGGAATTTCCCTGTCGCTTACAGGATCATCCAGCTCCCAGGCAGGTCTGATGGATATGGCTATCGAAAGAATGAAGGAGAAATGCGAATACCTGATTGAAGTACGGGGATATGAAGAATGGAGACTATGAACTGTCCGTTCTGTTCACCTGCAAGAGAAGAAATCGTTGTAAAAAATGATCTGTGCTACGCCAGATGGGACAAGTTTCCGGTATCAGACGGGCATATGCTGGTGATTCCTTTCAGGCATGTTCGAGATTTCTTTGGTTTAAACAATGAGGAATGGAACGACACATTCTCCCTGGTCGAAGAATGCAAAAGGTTTATCGAATCCAAAAATTCACCGGATGGATATAACATTGGATGGAATGTCGGAATATCTGCTGGCCAGACGATCATGCACTGTCATTGCCATGTTATTCCAAGATATCAAGGTGATATCGAAAACCCCACCGGAGGAATCCGGGGAGTCATTCCGCATAAGCGAATATATCGATAATTTTTTTATTTTTTAGGCTCTGTTGAAATGCTTAAGTGAGAAACTAGACCGATAAAGCTAAGATACAGTAGCTCCTTTGGGAGAATATGTGCAAAACTCATCCCAAGGAGCCATATTTCTATAGAAATCAAAAGCATATCAGTTTTCTCACTACAACGATGAATGCGATCAGAGAATCGAACATTCCATTATATTCCTCAAAATTTATACGAAAAGATTACAATCAGCACCAATTACTCGCGTTACTTGTTTTCAAAGAATATCTTGGTGTTAGATACAGAGAGATTATCGAATTAGTTGAAGTGATGGATGCAATCCAAATACTCTTGGGAATCTCACGAATCCCTCATTTCACGACATTGTGCAAATTTTCATCGAGGATTAGCTCAACAATACTCTCACAGGTTTCTAAACAAGCCAGTTCTTTTTCGTATCGTGGAAGAGGTCGCGTATCAACAATTGCAATTGATTCTACCGGTTTTTCAACTGAATATTTCAGTTACTATTATTCAGTGAGAACTGAAAAAACCAGGAAGGATTTTATTAAAATCTCACTGGCTATCGACACTGAAAAACAAACAATTCTAGGTGATAAAATCACAAAAAGCAGGCAGCATGATACGAAGCATGCAAAACCTCTCTTAAGAAATACCTTAAAAAAGGCAGAATGTTATGTCCTCGATCGTGGCTATGATTCCGAACAAATTCATCTCCAGATCAGAACCGAGCTTCAGGCAAAATCAATCATACCTATTCGCAATTGGAATGCAGACTATGTTAAGGGGGAGTTTAGGAGAGAGATGAGCATTAATTTTGATAAAATTCGATATGGTCAACGTAATAAGGTTGAAACTGTTTTCTCTGTTATCAAACGAAGATTTGGAGATGAAATTAAAAGCAGACGATTTCGAAGTCAGGTTAAAGAATTGAAACTCAAATGCATCGTTTACTCAATCGATCTATTCTTGAAAAAACAGAGGATTTTTATTACGGACTAGGGTTTCTACAGAGCCATTTTTTATATGAAAATTTTATATGGATTTATTCTAATCTTCATTTATTTTATGAGGGGGTCAGAATGAGAAGAATTGCAAAGATTATAGGATTTCTCATATTGATCTTCTTTATTGTACAGGTTTCAACAGCCTCCAACCAGATGTCTGCCCAGAAAGCCATCAACGATGCCAATGCCCCGGTCGAGCAGACAGATGAGTTAATCAACTATTTCAAGGTCAACAAGGGCATGAGCGAAGATCCACGCCTATCGTCGATAATCACCAAGCGCGAGATCGCGGCGGACCTCGTTGTCGATGCCCGTGATCTCGCGAGTCAGGGGAGGTACGACGAAGCGGTTCAGAAGGCAGGAGAAGCCTATACAAAAGCCAATGAAGCATTGGATGCTGCTCTTGAATTGAAAGCACAAGTAGATAATAACGCCGTTGTTCCAACCAGCCAAAGGACAAGTCCTGCTATAACATCGACATTTGATGAATCAAATGTGGAATCCCAACAGGATGATATTATTAATCAACTTAAAAGGCAAAACGAATTGCTCGAAGAACAAAATAGGAAATTAAGTGAACAAAACAATATTTTACAAAATTTTATTGATGCAGTGAAGAATTTTCTCGGTTCTCTAATTCAATCATTTTTCTCAATAATATCAGGATATATTGCTCCAGAATCTAGCACGGATATGACTCCCAATTATGCTGGGAATTATATTGCCGATACTCCTCAAGGAATAGGTAGACTGACATTGAATCCAGATAATACATTCTATTTAGGTGATGAAAAAATAGGCGTGTCTGGAAAATATTCAGTTTGTGAAAATGTTATTACTCTTACTCCTAATGATGCATTGTCGTATGGTTTGTCGATACAAGTAACCGTTTCTGGAAATACCCTAATTATGACAAACAAAAATGGACAGAATTTAGTTTTTAGGAAACAATCTTGAAATTGGTAATTTACAATAATTTTATCTTATCTCGATATGTTGTCCCGCATAGCCCACAGGAATGAGAATTTAAATATTTTTTTTCATTGGATTATTTTAAAAAAAGGATAGTAAATCAGCGCCCCGGCCGGGAACATACACATAAGGTTACATTCCCTACAAAAAGAATATAAATGACAGGGCCCTACATGGGTGTGTGACAGGAGACACAGATCGGTTCCACGCAACTGAAGATAAGTATCGTGAGTATACACAGAATGTATTTCAGAAAGGTCTGGCTGATGGAACGATCACCACAGATGATGCGGCGTTAATACAGGAGTTCATTGCAGAGATCCAATCAACCTCTCCATCTATAAGTGCAGGCCGTATCTTCAAGCTTTTAAGTATCCTTGTCTCCTGGCGGAAATTTATCCCGCCCTACAGAACAAATACTCTCAATGATCTGTATTTGGGAATAGCTGAAATCAAGATGGCAAAGAGATCAAATGGTCAACCTTACGCCCGGGATACCCAGAATGATTACGTAAAACTTCTCCGCCGTTTCTATCTTTGGATGATCGAGAATGAGTACTCAACAATACCAGAGAAAAAAATATTGAAAATCAAGGGTCCTGCCCCAAACATGATGACAAAGACAGCCGAGCAGTTATTGACCAAAGAAGAGGTCGAGGCAATGCTCACCAAATGTCAGAACTCCCGCGATCGGGCACTCATCGCAATGCTCTATGAAGGAGGTTTTCGCATCAGTGAACTGGGAAGAATGCGCTGGAACCAGATTAAGTTCACAGATTGGAATGCAACGGTAAATGTGAGTGGGAAGACCGGAAAAGGGAGATTCATACCGCTTGTCATGTCCAGGGCCTATATTTCCCAGTGGCGGAATGATTATCCACTCGATCCCCACAGTGACGCGTTCGTATTTTTGACCGAGACTGAAAGAAAACCTCTTCAATACCGGGGAGTGGCAAAACAATTGAGCAAGATCGCTAAAAGGGCTGGAATTTCGAAACACATCACACCACACATTTTTAGGCATTCACGGATTACCCACCTCATCCAACAAGGAGTGCAGGAATCGATTATAAAGAAGATGATGTGGGGCAATATTACCACCAAACAATTCCAGACCTATGCTCACCTCACCGATGAAGATATTGAAAATGAGATTGCACAAAAGCACGGTATAATAACAAAGGAAAATAAAAAGGAGAAGGTGCTTGAACCGAGGCAGTGCCCACGCTGTTTTACTGTAAATGCACCTACAGACAAATTTTGCAATTCCTGTATGTTTCCTCTGGATGAGGAGGCAAATATGCATGTCCAAGAGCTACGAGATATTTTAGCGAATATCCCCCCTGAAAAGCTGGTGAAGATCATGACCAGTGCTTTGTTAACCGAAAAAGGGCTGCAGTAACTTATTTTTTAATTTTATTCCAAATTATTTGATTTTCATCTATGAACTCTCTTAATCTAGTTATTAACAGTGGACAACTTTATTCTGCACATGCAGAATTCTGCACGTGCAAAATACTCTAAATCGGAAATGAAGGTCAATCAGAAGCTAAACACTATATACGATCACGTCATTATTGTTGAATGGTAAAAGTAGGGGGCCCATGGATCCAACATGGGTACACCCTAACCATTTAAGGACACAAATGGTCACTCTTTGTTTGATGTGACTCGTATAAAATGCTTATGGTACCCTCTCCTTTTACCAGGATGAAAAGAAATGACAAAGAAACTAATGCTCGATCAAATCGATCGAGCTATCGAAGAACTGGTAAAAGAATCTCCAGGACTGGGGACAGCTGAACTTGGAAAACAGATGAAAATCCGGAAGGCTATTCTTATTCTTCCTGCGACTCTTAGACAGCGCCTTCACCGGTTGAGGCTGTTTGGATTGATTTCCTATCGGTATGGTCCAGGTCGCTGTCTCCTGCTCTATCCGGACAAGGAGGGTGTTGAGTAATGGCTAATGTGAAGCCTCGATTCCTGCTGGAACGATTTGTGACCACTCCCGAATGCATCAAGGCTCTTTCACCAATTGAAAAACGGATCTGTGATTTCCTAGTCAAGATCGGAGACATCATCGTCATGCGTCATGAGGAGGAGCTGAAATGACGCCCCCATATACTACTACGCAGCTCCCGGATGATTTTGACAAGGTGAATCAAAACCCTATGATTGGGAATTCGGCCAGAAGTGAAGGAATAAAAACACAGGAGAAGGGTCAAAATGGAGATCCAACTGCAGCAAGGCATGGTGATCACCCTAATCCTCGAAACCTTGGTCATGATTTTCAAATTGGAGAATTATGTGAGCGCTGTCCGCTGAAATACGCAACATTAGAGCGAGATATGATTCAGTATAAAATTTACGACCCACACATTCGTAATGTTCTGGAAATGATTGCCTGCTATCATGGTTGGAAGATAGAGAGAAAGACTCGAGATACCTGGATAGATTGTGGTGCGATGAAGCTCCAACTCGGGAAAAAGACTGTGGTAATATACCATGACGATCCCAAGGACTTTACCAAGATTGGCGAGTGGTTCAGGAAATATTTCTCCCCAGTTTATCCAAACGTCGAGGCCATTATACAAAAGGTGAAGAATCCTCTCCTTGTTAGCCGAGACGAACTTACCCTTGAGATTATAGATGAGGCAACAAAGAAAGCCATTTTGGGTATTATACAACCATACAAGAATCAGCAGGGGTATCTATTTTGGAAATCTCCAAATGATATCACTCCTCCCCTGAAGATTTACGAGCAAAAAGAAACCGGAAATTTGAGAATTGAATTCGATGCAAGAGATGATTTCAAGATCTTATCAGCGATTGCAATGCAAAGGAGATTGGAAACAATTATTCCGTATTTGTCAGAAAAACCTGGTAAATTCTTTGAATTTCTTCAAGATTTCTATTCACCAGCGCTTAATAATTCTGTCTTAAGTCAGATTATTAAGAAAATTCATGATCTGATGACATTATTTCAAGAAATGATTAATGATGTCTCACTTGGTCTTCTGGAACTGAATACCCAAATTAAAGAGATGACCTGTAAGTTCACAGATGTAAAAAACAGAGGGGATACTTCTGGTCTTAATCATCTCATTGATGCGTTTTTCTCATGCTATCAAGGGGACCTAAAGGATACCACGTCCATTATCCTTGCCTTAAGCAATGACTTTGGAATTACCAGAGAAGACGCGACGACATTTCTTGCGGCATTTGCAGTTTGGAATTCAAAAATGTTCAAGGGGCAGGTTCTACGAGAAGAGATATACGAATTTGTATCTTCGAATTATCCTTCGTTCAATATATCCCCAGAAGATATTTCAAAAAGTATTGCAACACTTAACCGGATTGGGTTTTTGGAATATCACCCGGAATACGAGGTGTATTTTTCAAAACCGGGGATTCGGCTTTGTAAAAAATTGGTTCCCTATTGGAGGATGCGATGACATTCATCCAATACCCTCACAGAATCCCTAATAAATTGAAAATTTGGGATAATAGGGAGGATCATCATGGAAAAGTATTCCATGAGGATTTTCATTTATCTTTCGCCAATAATGGAACTTCATGGAGGATTTACATACAAGGTACCCTTGAGGATGATGATAATGGCGTCCGATAATCAAAAAACGTACTATTGTATTCATTGCCACAGGCCATTCAAGAACTGGTATGCATTAGTATCTCATCTGAAGGGATGCAAAGAAAGAAAATTAAAAAGGGTATTTTACTGCTCGGATTTCAAGTTTACCATTCTTCTGAATCCTCATCATAGAGTAGTAAACGCCCTAAATAAACTTCAATATGATTACCCTTCGCAACCAAAGGTGTTCCTGGGAGCGATGCTGTTTCTTCAGAATGCTTCTTTCATTGAATCATTTGAAATTACACCAATGCAGGAGGGTTTAGATGCTTCAGAACTCTATAGATAATTTTCTGCCTTTTTTCAAGCAGGTATATATAAAAATAGTTGGAAGAAGGTGAGAGTAATCGGATTACCAATTAGAACTCCACTAATTCGTCAAAAGACACGAATTCTCCCGCCAGACGAATACCGGGCACTGCGCGCCGCCCTTCGAACACGACATAAGGTCCTCCTGGATGGTATGCTGTTTACTGGGATGCGGGGAGAAGAGTTCTGGCGGTTCCTCCAGCACCCGGAATGGTTTGACCATGATCGAGGAGTCATCCACCTCCCACCTGCTGCGATGTTGAAGAAGAAGGCCAAGCAAATAGAGAGGGATATCTATCTTTCGAACTGGGGATTGACTGTAATCGAGCGTCTCTTTGACTACGAGCTCCAAAAGATATCTCGAATTTCCTGGCGCGCGACTCTGATTCGAGCCTCGAAAAGGGCGAACTTATCACCCAGGGGGATCACCCCAAAGATGACCCGCAAGACGTGGGAATCATGGTTGGTCGCATCTTATCCTGCAATGACACTGCAGATAGCGTTGAGCCAGGGACACAGCAGCCTCACAGCATTGAATCACTATGTAAATATTGCCTTTTCATTATCGGAAACGCTGGAAATGAAGAAATACGTGACCGGATTCTGTGGGTTATCAGTGTAGAGATTCTGCACATGCAGAATTGGATTTTATCCAAGTGACATACTGAGGCTCAATACTACCAATTAGAAAAATCACAAAATAAAGGGAAAAACGAATATTCCATTCTTTTGAAGCAGCATTGATATTGAAGGTGCAATTGCTCGAAAACCTCGTATCCCTATGAGAAGGTAACATTTTTTATAGATAAAAAATTGAAAAAAATTTAGTGCCCTTTATTATGGAAAAACTAAACCAGAGCATATCGAGAGAGGATAGTATCGAAATTACACCAGATATTCTGGATATCTTAAACAGGGCTATTGAATGTGCAATAAATTATGAAACAATTTTCAGAAATAAAAGAAAGTTGGGCATTACTGGTGAAGTTGGAGAGATTTTAGCGTGTCATAAATACAGATTGCAATTGGTGTTAAATTCACAATCTGCAGGATACGATGCGATCGATAAGAATGGTAACAGAATTCAGATAAAAACACGAAAAAGCGAATCTGGAGAAAAATTACGAGACCTCACACGACTAAGTCGATTTTCAAGACATGAATTTGACTATTGTCTCCTGTTGCTATTGGACAGAAATTATCAGATTTATGAAATATGGAAGGCCGATTACGAAAAACTTCTACCATTAATTGAAAAAGAGAAGAATAGAAACCCAAGTTTGGGATTGTTTAAAAAGGTGGGGGTGAGAGAATTTGCAAAGGATTAAACTGAATTATTTCTCGATTAGTTAGATTTCCTGCAAAATAAGCGACAAAAAACTCATAAGCTATTAATATGACCTTTTAAAATTTTTGTAACATTTTTTAATAAAATTTTTATATGCAGAACAATATCTATGTCATGTATGACAAAAAATTATCCGGATACTGCATTCATCCTCGCTATCGCAGGGGGCGTCCTTATTGTAATTGGAGGACTTGCGATGGCTTTCCTGGGCGCAATATGTGGAACCTGCGTCGCTGGAATAGGAGCCGCTACCCAGGATCCTGCAGCAGGAATCGGGGCAGGCACTATTGTGATGGTTCTTATGTCTATTGGGTTTATATCGGGAATCCTTGTATTAATTGGCGCATTTCTGATGCAGAAAGGCGATCCGGAAAATATCAGGAAAGGCAGCATTATCATTATAATATTCTCAGTTTTCGGAATCGCCGGCCTGAACCCAGTCTCGTTTATTGGAACACTATTGGGAATAATCGGTGGAGTGATGGGAATAACATGGAAACCCCAAGTCCTGACATGAAATGAACATACTGTTGGAGAACCCGATTAAACTCTTCTTTCTTTGTATTTTTCTCCTATTTTCAATCCTAATATTTTCTGTTGCCTGGATCCTGCCGCACGGGCAGGTTCAGTACCTTGACGGTACTCCTGGAATAATCGACCATTCACAAATCATTGAGACTATAGACGCCCCTTGGAATCTATTCTACTATTTTGGAGATATATGGTGTCACCAAATGCATGATCGTTCAATCGTCATGAATGCTAACCAATTGCCAGTTTGTATACGATGCTTCGGAATTTTTTTGGGAATTCCTATCGGATTTTCCGTTTCATACCTGGTTAAAATTCCAATAACTCAAACACTTCATAGGAAAATTTTTTTAATTCTCCTCATTGGGGGAGTACCAATTGTTATTGATGGAGGATTCCAGTTTCTTGGGATCTGGGAAAGCACTTCTTTTTCACGCATTATTACAGGTCTTCTAGGTGGTGCTGCAGCAGGGTTGCTTCTTGCGATACTCCTTGATGTAATTGTGATTTCCTTAAAAACTGATTGATAACCCTCATTTAATGAAAAAATGGCTCTGTTGACATCCTAATTCACAATCAAAATTCTTTGATTTTTCAGGAATCGATCAACTGAGTATGCAATACATTTAAGTTTGATTTCTTTCACTTGATTTCGAAAACTAATCCCTCTCACATAACCCCCAAATCTTCGTTTAACAACAGAGAATACTGTTTCAACAAGATTTCGTCTTCTATAAACGGTTCTATCAAATTTATGGGCCATCTCCTGCCTGAAAGTCCCACTTACATAGGATGCTTTCCAGTTCCTAATTGGAATGTAGGAGATTGCTTGAATCTCTTCACGAATTTGATGGTGAATTGCTTCAGAATCGTATCCCCTGTCGAGAACATAGTACTCAGCTAACTTTATTCGAGAAGCCTTCCTCAACAATGTTTTAGCATGTTTTGTATCATGTTGTCTGTTTTTAGTGATTTTAAGGGCTAGAATCGTTTGTTTATTAGTATCCACTGCTAATGAAACCTTCAGGAATCCTTTCCGTTCTTTTTGAGCTCTTAAGGAGTAATAATAATTGAAATATGAAGTCTGAAAACCAGTAGAATCTATTGCAATGGTCGATATGCGCCCTTGAGATCTATAGAATAGAGAGGTTATCTTCTGTAAAACCCGCGATATTAATGTTGAACTTATTCGATGAGAGAATTTACATAAAGTTGTGTAGTGTGGAATCTTCGATAATCCTAAAATCGATTTAATTTCCCCGATTAGTTCTAAAATGTCATACAATTGACGATATTTTACTCCAAGGTACTCTTTGAATATTAGAAGTGATAGTAGCTGATGCTGATTATAGGCATGTTTGGAATATTTTGTTCGATATTCAGGGATTTTTGCCGCTTTTATTGCATTTAACGTAACAGTCAGAAAACTGATATGTTTTTGATTTGAATAGAAATATGGCTCTTTGTGATGGTTTAGTTGCATATTCTATTCAAGGAGCCACTGTACCTTTGATCTTTTGGTGAGTTCTCTCTTTTAAGGATGTCAACAAGGCCGAAAAAATTACAAAAACCTTTGAGGTTAGCAATTTAATCATTTTTATTCTTTTTATTACCCTTTGTTAATCTGAAAACACAGTAGATTTTACTATTTTCAGTATTATTCCCAATATAATAATTATTAAAACAAATGCCATACCTTGCAAAGTTCCCGGATATGTTTCAGAGATGTACCCATAAAACAGGATAAGTCCAAATCCGGCGCCGGTTAAATATCCTAACCCATAATTCCAATCTTTAAATCCGATATAAAAGCTTTCAATTATCGTTAAAAATAAAAAAAGGAGCAAGAATAACGTCATATTGAAATTTAGATAAGTTGTTTTTTGGATAGGGAGATGGATGGATATAATCAACGAGGTGACTATTTCAATCAATGGGTAGAGAAAACCCTCACCAAATGCAATAATAAAAGGAGATCTTCGGTATCGCATAACTCGTAAAAAGAGAATGAGATATCAACAATATTAAGTTCTTTTAATTATTGAATCACCTGAATTCTTAAACGATTTTGAGTCTTTGGTAGTTGGATTTTTAGATATTAATGTTAAAAAATTGGTAGTTAAAAATAAAATTGTAGAAATCTTCAATCTCTTTTTATGATCACAGCTTCCCAAAACATTACTTCTACTGCCACAATGGCTACAGTGGATATTTTTCAAATTATTGGATTGATTCTTCTTGGCGCTACAGCTATTGCGACTTCATTTTATGCATATTTAACTTGGAAACTAGCCCAACCATTGATATCAGTCATGTTAGAACCTGATGAAAATGATAACTTATCCATGAATTTAACAATAGAAAATGCTGGATCTGGAACGGCCCATAATGTAAGACTTAAAGTAACACCTGACTTTCAAATAATTGAAAAAAGATATCTATCTCAAATAGGATTATTTAAAAATGGGCTTCAATTATTGTCTCCACACACCAAAATGAAATTTCATTTGACATGGATGCCCAATGATTATGAAAATAAAATTAGAAACCCTCTAAATATTGAAGTAAAATACAAAAATCGGATTGGATTTGAATACAAACAAAATTTTTTAATTGATTTTTTTATTTTTGGCGAAGTTCCTTTATCACTAAATCCATTGGCTAAAATTGCTGAGGATCTTAATAAAATTGAAAACCGTTTTGAGTCGATAATCACTCATTTTGATAGAATTAAAGTTGTGACATATACTAAAGAAGAGGATGAACAGGAATTAAAGGAAAGGATTGAATCATTTAAAAAAAATAAAAAATCTTAATTTCTATTTTACTAGGTTCGATATTAGATGCATGCATTTATTTTCACCTTAAATCACAACCCCGCCGCTTCAGCAGGAATCATCCCGCTAAGTCTTTCAGGGAGTTGATGAAGGATTTCATCGTTGATTCGCTCTATTTTTTTGTGATTCGTGTCATTTTTAGTGATTATCCAGTGATTGGAGAATCAGTATATCTCTTTCACAAGTAAGTACTATCATTATTAAGAAAATGTTAATATTTCAATATCAAGCGTAATGAAAATGGAATGAAAGAAGATTTTCTAAATCTCCTTTTTTTATGAATGTTAACATTTTAGGGTAAAATGATAGCTTTTTACAATTTTATTATTCAATCACCAAACATTTTGCATGGACTGTGATTTTTTAATCACATACTGAAAAAAGAATTCAAGGATTATATTGCATCTCATATTGGGACTTCAGAAAGATATCCAAATCCTGTCCAATCAGATTGCGTTCTGTTAATAAGTCACTAATGAATTGCAATAGTCTGCTATAACTTTCAGGATTTTCCTTTTGAAATTCAGCGAGTTTTATTTCCACATATTTTTTAAAAGTACCATCTTTCAACAGATCATTCACCAATAAGTAGGTTAGAAAATCGTGAGCATTATTATCGAGATTTCTTTTTATCTGCCACTCGCCACGCTCAATCAATTTTTGTGCCTGTTCTTTCTCGGTGAGAGGAAGATTTTGAAAAGTACTTTCTGAAATGACAAATGATGGGTCTTTTGGTTTTTTACGAGTGTATTTCCTTTTCGGGCGAGGTGGTTCTTCATTATTAATCTGATCGGTTCGTTTTTTCCCAGGCATTATTTCAGTCATACGCAAATCAGGGGGATAATGTTTTTGTGAATAGAGCGGGGTATATTCCTTGGGCCGACAAAATATCATTATAGTCAAGTGATACTTGCCCATCCCTTAACGCTATGCAGGGGCGGGAGAATGGGAAAATCACATTCTTCCCGATCTTCTCCTTGGTCTCAAACCCCATCCCCTTGATTTTCTTTAAGTGGTGGGTCAGGCGGCTCCGCTCTTTCGCAAAAATTTTAACTAATTATTTTAGAAGAGATTGTTAAAATACCCTTTATGATCTCTTTAAAACGCATCTGATCCTTTGACTCTTTCTTAAGGAGAATTTGTGGAGAACTTTTTTACGCTTACAATATTAAATTATATCCATTTAAGTAGTTTATTTCGCTCGTTCCGCTCAATAATATCCCTGGCTTCCCCTGACGCTTCCACTTTGATATTCACCCGTATTCTTCCGCTCGAGGAAATCTCTCTCGTAAGAAGATGGTTAACTGGGAAAAAATCGCGAATCTTTGCACCAATTTTATGACCAGAACAGATCATCTGGACATTATTGCGTTCTAGGATTGACCAGATGGGCTCCCAGAGATAATAGGCGCCAGTGGATCCGAAGGGATTATCGATAATCAAAACTTTTGAGGTATTCTTGTCGTGCCTACCTACGACGATATCTCGTATGTAGGACATGAGGACAATTAAAAAGATGATGAACATCGTGTTTTCCTGTCCATCGGATGCCTTAATCATGTCCCATATCTGGTAATCGTGGGAATCCTGATCTATCTTCCGTATCTTTACCCTAATCTTTCCGATATCTATGATGCGTTTAACTAACTGATTAGGCCTCAAGGCTTTTTCCAATTCTTCCAGCTTGATGCTGCCGTTCCATATATTTTTGTTGAGATCCTGGATATAGCGCCGCATCTCAACCATTGCCCGATCATCATCGTAAATACAGTTATCAAAATTAATCCGGATCATCTCGTATTGACGCCCTTCAATATCGAGCTTTGACATAGAGGGGAAGTCTTGGAGATGATTACGATAGATCTTTGCCATTCCTAGCGCCTGATCCACAATCTTATTCTCAACCTCTCTGAGTGCTTCAACCTGTTTCCTGCTCATCTCAGCCTTTGAAGAAATATGACTTAGGTATTCATTCAGGTGTTTTTGGTTGGATTCCGCCTCACTGTAGTTCTCAGCAACTCGGAGTTTTTGCTTGATTACATCTTTGAATGCAGTCGCTACGATTATATTGGCAATATTGTGGAGTAATTGTTCCTTTGCACCGTTGAAATGTTCCTTATTCTTACCTACTGTCTGTTGGCATCGGTCTAGTTGCTCTTTGATAATGTGATACTCTATAAGGTCCTCGCTTGATATTGCTGATATTTCAATGAAGTGGTGTGTACCATCAAGCACGCGAAATTCGGTATGATTCGTTTGAAGATGGCGGTATTCTTCCTCTTTTCCCACGTTTACTTTTTGAAAATCTTCGATTTCAGTATTGATACCTTGAAGTTCTCTATCCTTGTTATGCAATTGATCATCAAATTCGGAGGTATCAGTGAGAGTGAAATCGGGGCGATATGCGTCTGATCCTTTGGCATTGTATTCCTCCACCAATCTTGAAAATTCTAAATCGAGACGAATATAGCCCTTTTCTGCATTATCGTACGATTTTTTGACACGTTCCAATTGATTGCGGAAATCTCCAATATTCTGGTCAAGCTGCTTTCGATATTCCTTAGAATACGGCTGTTTGGGATTTTCCGCTTCAATATCTGCCAAGGCAACATTCAAATGCTGGATATCCTCTCTATATCTCCCAATATCTGACCGGTCCCTTTGAATATCTGCCTCTATTCTCCCAACATCTCCTGCCTTATTGTCTAAAACCTGTTTACTGGCTCGATATTCTGATAAAATTTCTTCGAGATTGTCATGAGATGGAATCGTGATATCTAATCCTGAATAAGATTCATATTGCTTGATTTCTTGATTCAATTCCCGCAGGAAATCATTTTTCTGCCGGAGAATTTCTTCCTTTTCTTGAATTTCTACCGATAGTTGCGTTATCCGATTACCTACATTGTGTAAGGAATTCTCAAAACCATCAATTTTTTTGGAAATTGAAATGAGATTCGCCCGAATACGCTGCGTTTCTTCTTCAATTTTTTGTATTTCTACAAGTAACTCTAATTTCTTTTCGAAAAGTCCAGTTTTTTCTCTCTTTTTTTCCAATTCTGCCTGTGATTCGATAATTCCATTCTCATTTGCATTAATCTGTTCTAATACACGATTGAGAGCAATTTCAAACTCTTTCCTATTTTCAGTTCGTTTTGATAATTCACTCTTCTTTTCAAATTCGACTTCTGGCAAATATTTTTCAAGAAATCTACGGAGAATTTCAAAATCATTTGCGCTCGTCTGTAGTTCCTCTTCAATTTTCGATATCTCAGATTTTACGCCAGAAATTTGTCTCTTTAATCGTTCTATTGTTCGATCTTTTGTAAGGACTTCAAGCGAATGCTGGACAGGTCTATATGGAACAAATACATCTCCAAGAGAAAGTTTTCTATTCTCACGTAATGGATCTAGGTTAGCCAGAATAATCTCTGCATCCTGGATCTCTGTGGGAAGAGTATATGGGTTCCGGACAATCTCTTTGAAATTCCGGTCGATAAGAAGAAGTGATTTTGGAAGCCAAGGAGCATATTCCAGAACTTCTTCTCTTCTTTCTTCAGATAGCTCCTTTAGATATTCCGCTCCGCTTTGAAGTGAAGGATATCTTTGTTTCAGTGAATTACGAGATCTGACGAATTCTTCACTAAGAGGAAAACCATATGTTTCAACGATTTCAAGGTCCTGATTTAATTGCTTGAGATTTCTTTTTTGACTTGCCAGATTTTCTTGTAATTTCTCTCTCCCATTTTGGAGATAGATATGACAGGATTCAATGGAATCTTGTCCATAGGATCTTGCAATCTCAAAGGCATCACTTTTCTGCTCTTCAAATTCTTCAAGATGATTTCGAATCAACGAGATATATTCGATTTCATGACTCAACTTTTCCTTCAGTATTCCTTCACCACGTTTTCCCTCTGAAAGATCGACTTTAAAAGATTCAATCATCTCAACAATTTTGGCAGAATCCTGTTTTAGTTCTTCAATAAATTCCCTCGTCGCTGTTACGTCGTCTTCGAGAAACAGGCTGCTCACAATCTGAGGAAAACTATTGCGACGTTGATCCAGTTCCTTTCCTCGTTGTTCGCATGAAGTGAGCCTCTCCTCTAATTCGTCTTTTTGAAAGGAATTATCCTCAATTTGACCCCCAAGTTTTCCACGGGTTTCCTGACACTTCCCAAGAACCTTTTTCAGCTCCTGTAATTTTCCCTTCCCATCCACGATATCTGCATGGACCAATTCAATTTCTTGGGAATAATGCGAATGGAGAGCCTTACCGAGGGGATTCAGAATCTGAAATAAATTCTGCCGTTCTTCTTTTTGTTTTTTAAATATCTCTTCATTTTCGCGAATTGCGGTCTCCAGTTTCCGCATATCGATGTATTTATTGGCCGCCCTGGCAAATGCGAGTTTATACTCATAGTCCTGAAGCGATCTCCTGAGTGATTCTCTCTCTTGCCCAACACGGTCCCGTTGATTTCTGCCATGGTTCACTTTCACATTGAATATGAGAAGCTTGAACCTCTCGATAGCACGTTGAATGGCAGCAGAATCTGATGTTAATCTTTCAATTTCTTCAAAAGTGGCGGCAATTTCCTTGGCCTTCTTCTCGATTGCTTCCTCATAGCCTTTGTATTGAGATGCTGCGAGGATTTTTCCTTCTTCGTAGGATTGGTATGATTTCATCAAGCGATCGTTGATATTGATTAAAGTTCCAACCTCCGATGAAAGCCGCTCGTATTCATGAAGGATTTCTTGTTCTTTCTGTAATTTTTTTAATTCTTCTTGGGATTGATACAGCGCTTCAGCTAGAGTTTTAATTCCAGATAACTCGGTATCTCCAGCATAATTAAGTCGCTGTCTATCCTGGAGGCATTCTTCAATTGTGCTGATTAATAATTCCTCCATTAGAGATCTTGATGTTTTAAAATTCCCAAAATGGACTTTAAGATTATTTTCGCGTCTGTTTATCGATTTAATTAAATCCCATTCTGACTCGAGAAGATAATAGGTCTTAAGCCACTCCTGATATTGTCGTTTTTTATCTGTCACCCGGATATTGAATTCTGATCCCAATCCTTTGAGCAAGCTCAAGGTTTTTGAATAATCCCTGACAGAAAAATCGTCTCCATCCCATTGGCAAAGGGGCATGTTGTTGATATCGTACTCATTTCCTTTATTGTAAAGATGAATATAGTTGAAATATTGAATATCGTCTCGTCCTGCGTCCTCATCCGAGCTTGAACGTTTCTTGGCGCAGAAGCCTGTTAAAAGGTATTTATCTTCCGAAATGCTGCTATCCAATTCCCATTCAGCCAATACATGAGTTGTGCGGTTTTCGTCTCCGCCAATAAACATATCTTTAAATGGCTTTTTTGGATCCAGTGCCGAATTGGGGATGATACATTGGAGAAGCAGCATGAGCAGAACAGATTTTCCTCCTCCATTGACCAATTCAAAGGTAGCGTTATACCCATAGAATGGCATCCGAAAGTCCTGATAAATTGCTTTGCCGTTGTTAAACTGGCCATTTACAATGCGCAGATGACGTAATTTAGGCATTTTCGTCCCCTTCAAAATTGGAGAGTGAATCGATGAAATTCGATATATCTGATTGCACCTCGTGATTGTTGTATACCTCACCGATGATCGCCTTGCATCTATCGGTTAGATAAATCGCATCGTCGTGCTCTTCAACCAATTTGTGTTTTTGCATGAATCTTATGGTTTGATTGATTATCGTTGTCTTCGAACCAACTCCCCGCTGTTTTACCTCATCACTATCATCCTTGAATTCTGTTTTTGGTAGTTTATTCCAGACGTCATGAACTAATTTAAAATTGAATTTATATTGTGAGTTAATGTCCTCAAAATTTTCGAGATCTGCTATTGCCTTTATTTTTTTATCGACTGCTTCGAAGAGAAGATCTTTTGGAAGTTTCATCCTGAAGGAATCGGGGGCTGCTTCTCGATAAAACTCCGTGATGATAACGTGCATGATAAAAAAAGCGGTATACATTTCGGGATTATTGAATCCGCGTCCTAATTCAATTTTTATCTCAGTATTCTTCAGGGAGAAGACCCGGTTGTTCACGCCCGGACTGATATAGAGGGCCCCTTTGTATTCACATATGAGTAACCCAAGGTTTTCGGCAAGAAAATCAAGAGCATCTCGAACTTCAACAACTTGATCATACCGTATGAATTCCCGGGGATGCTCCTCCCTTGTAATCAAGCCTGTTTCAAGCATACAGGAAAGCATCTCAAGGGCAGTTCCAAGATTTTCCTGTTCAAAGTTCATCCGCTACCTCCAATATAAACCTGATATTCGAGATATATACATCCTCTTTTCCACCAATTGGTACTCGCACGTTTGGATCTGCAATCACACGAATTTTACTGTGTGGGGACAGTTTGATTTCCTCAGATACGGATAGGATTGCTTCTTGTAATGGTTCATGTCTTCCCTGTGATTTGTGCAATTCCGAGAGATCATGTATTGATTCATAAGGATTGTAGGTTTCTTCGTGGTCTGACTCCTGAGGGTGTAGTAAAACCTCGTATCCGCTATTTAACTCAACAAGAAAGGGTATCAGATCGATGTTTTCCAGCCCAGCTTTTCCAACATTCTCATTTACCTTCGCAAGATATGTAGGGAGATCCACTTCATTCTCCTCCATCAGGGAGTCCAATAGAATACGTGCGTAAATACTGAAATTTCCAACCTGCCTAAGCGCAATAATATCATCGATGAATTTTTTATCAGTCCAATTTTCTGTTATACTAACATCGATCAATTCACTCTTCTTTTCAAAAATCGGTTGTGCTTCGAAGATCTTGAATAAATTAAATTGTTTCATGGTGATAGGGAGTAGCAACGGGTGCATCTCGACGATATGAACTTCATTCGGAAGGTTGGCACGGATATGGGTTTCCATTGCTTCCTGAAACTGGTATCTCCTCTCAAAAAGGGAATTAACTCGTATATGGCAAATTTTTTCGTATTGGCTTGGGAAATCAGTATAATCTTTTAATAGCGTATTGTGAAGATCATATCCATATTTCAATTCTGTAGCGATATCCCTTATTACAATAAAATCTTCTTCTGTGCCCGCATAGTTAGGATTGCTGGTTATTTTCTCCCGATTTTCCGTAAGATCTTCAAGAGTGCTTCGCACCTGGTTGAATAATTCATGTTCCTGGGTGAGCTGGGAGAGGACTTCTTTGGTATATTTCTCATATTCTTCTACGATGTCTGGGTCGCCATACATCAATTTATCCAACAATTCCTCCTTTTTTCTCTTTTTCCTTTGAACCTCAAGATTGAGGTCCCGTATAGTATCTAGGGCATTTTTAAAAGAGCCGCTTTCAATCTGTTTTTTAAATAGAATGAGGCTGACCGAGATCTTGGATTCTTCAGGCAACTCCTTGATGCTTATCATAAAATCGAGCCCGGAATCGGTGATTCGATATGCCCTTTCTTTCACATCATATTCGACAAGATGGGTGTAATGGTCAATTTGTCTATTTCTGAGTGGATCCCGATATTGAAATTGATAGAGCATGCCCTGGAGATCGGTCTCCAGAAGGCCGAGAACCGTTCTTGCCACATTTCGGATATCGAACGAACTTCCGGGATACATCTGCACCATCGTATTTTGAATATGAGATTCAATCTCCTCTGGTGACAATGCACGGCCTTGCAGCCTCCCTTTTTCGATAAGCAGTGTTAATATATCCAGTGCAATATAGGGTACATCGAAGTCATATTTCTGGATCACCGAAGAAGTGTAAATCTTGAAAAAAGGATAAAAATTTTTTAAATAATCCATGCGCTTGTTTATCTCGGTAAAGCGTTCAGAGTAATCCACTGAGATTCAACCTCCCAAAATCAGTTCTATTAAGGATCTCCTGTGGGAGATACTTTTGTTCTTGGATGATTCTGCTAATTTGCGTTTTGCTTTCGGAATCAAAAAAGTCAATGAATGGGGACAGTGTAAATCGAATCTTTCGTGACTTTCTCAATGGTTTTGCATTATCTGTGCCTGCTTTCTGCAGAATAAATCTGTATAAAGGTACTGCTGGCTTGATGTCATAGGAGAGATATCGTTCCCTCAGTCGGTTGAAAATGAAAATCCCTTCCTGATCGATATCTCCAAAGTAATAGTAATGATCATCAGGGTCCCCTCCAATAGTCTCGATGTACTCAAATTTCCTGATAATTGCATTTCCTTCGCCATATATGACAAGCTGTACTCCATTTATGTCACCTGAGATTACAGCATTCTGCAGAGTCCAGAAGGTATCCTTGTTTTCAACAATGAGGACCACCCTGGATTCTTTCATTTTAATGAAATCTTTTTCTATCCAAAAGAATGGTTCAAATACTTTCTTTGCCTTGATATCTTCCAGAGATAGCTTGAGATTTCTAAGAATTTTCTCGCCATTTATCGACGCTTCCTTTGGCAAAAGGATCGCTTTCTCATCCCCAAAAAGAAGATAAGAGCGTTCGTTTACTGTTAATTCTTCGATTTTGTCTTTTTTATGTATCAGCTCGTTGATTTTCTGAATATACTTCTGATCTTTCGAATATTGATCGGGATGTGTTGCGTAATAGTCAATATTTATCGGTGGTGAAAGGGTCATTAATTCGTTTAAATATTTACTGGACAGCCCAGATTCATCTTTTTTAAGGGGTGCTTTATTGATTGTAAATTTATTCTGGAGTCTTCCATAGTGTTGAAGAGGTTTCGATGTTTTCAAGGGAACTAATACCCCTTGATTCATGAATTTCTGAATTATGTTGATGAATTGTTTAAGGTTCTGAGAGTCTAGGAAAAGATTGATTCCGTGTTTTTTTAGGGCGTTATCGATATCAAAGATGCTTATCCTCTTATTTGGATGTTGCAGAACAATTTTTCTTATTAAATTTTCCATACCGATACCTGACATGTCAATTTGTTTTTACATTTTTCTACAATTATCCGCCTCTACCACAAACCTTCCGGAATATCCCCCCAAGCGGAGATAATGAAAACATCACATTCTTCCCGATCTTCTCCTTGGTCACAAACCCCATCTCCTCTATCTTCTTCAAGTGGTGGGTAAGCCGGCTCCTCTCCTTTGCAAAATCATCCGGAACGTCCTTGACCTCGGGACTGAGTTCGACGATGAGGTCTTCCAGGTACCCGCTGCTCTCAGCAATTGCATTGAGGAGCTGGACCTGGTCCTTTTTGGGGTACTGCACCGGCATCGGTGGAAGCTCGATTATCTCCTCGACTCCCATCTCGCGGTCTTCCTCATCGTAGCGGGGGATGGATGTGATCATCGGGCATTGTGCAAGGCAACCGGCAATATAGGCCGCGATGGCAAAGGTGCGGAGCGATCCGCTCATGTTCAGGATACACTCAAAGCCCCTTTGCCTTTCCTTCTGGATGAGATCCACAATCTGTGAGGCGGCCTTCAGGATATTGCGCTTGTCCACCTTTGTGATGGAAACCTCAAAAAGAGGGGTAAGTTCATTCTTAACCGAGTTTGCCACTTTCCTGGAGATTCGTTCTCCGGTGGTATCATCATCCCCGATAATCAGTGCGATCCGGTGGATTGGATACTTACGGTACCGTGTGATCGAATCCATCAGGCGATCCCTGTGATGGCCGACGAAGACGACGTGCGTGTATGTCATTGTAGTAGTAGCCTTTTTTCTTCATATAATAAATATTTTTACGTATGAACATTTTTTTAGACTTTGTTTTTTATTTATGAGGGATTAATTGTTTCGATTGACAAACAAATGATAAATTTCGCGTTTAATCCAAATTTAATTTATTAAAATAATTTTAATACATAAAAAATTATTTTAACTATTAAAACAAATGATATCTAAGGCGGGAGTGGCACCCCTGCCAGAGGTAACAGATGAAAAGAAGAAGATCGATAAAATTCTGCCGTAAACAGCGGCATTACCAGAAACAGAGCGATCGTTTCACAGTTATCACCAGCTCGATGAGCTTTGCCGGACTATCAGAGTGCATACGAATAATGGAAGAGACTGTAGAATCCCTCGAACGCGCCGCACAGGACCCTTCGTCTGACCTGGACTCCCTGACTGGGGACCTAGAACGGATTGCAGGACTGAGCAGGATGCTCGAGGAGCAGCTTATCTATCTAAACACCTCGGCTGTCCGCTACATCAATGCCTGCAAGGAAGTGGCTGGTATCGTTCAGCCGCACAGGACCGGTATTCCGGAGAGGAGGGGCCCTTATTCGGAGGTGGATCAGCTGATGCGTGACTTCTCTGTCAATGCATTACACTCTCCTGATGACGAGTGCCTGGAGGATACTGCATGACACTCCTCGTACAGTTTGACGATGTCCACCGTGAGGAGACCAGGCGGGAGGCGCTCTCCCTCGTAGCCGGGATGATGCGTTACCGCCAGAACACGATTGCGGACATTGAGGGGGAGATCCATGATGCAATCCTCTCGCTGCACGGCAGGGGAAAGACGAGGAGGCTCTCCCGGTCGGTGGCCCGGCTCGCGACACTGACCAACCGTGTCCAGCAGATGGCCCGCGACAACCGGTACGATGCGGTGCTCCTCGCCTCAATCCTGCAAGTCGGGGTCGATGAGAAGACTGGCCGTGCTGAAGGCGATCAGTCTGGCCCGGTCACATACATCACCTGACCGGAAAGGAGGGGTGAGGCCCTCCCGAAGTCCTGACAGGACAAAATCCCCAGGGAATTGGATATAATCAGGTAATTGCGGCCAGGGGCTGCGTCACCAACAATAACAAAAGGTGGTAAAAAGATGGAAACTTGTATTGAATCCTGTATCAACTCGATAGAGATCGCGAACAGCGCTGTCCATGAAAGGATGGAGGTCATCTCCCTCATTTCATCGCAGGACCCGGGGGTTAAGTATCTCACGCTCGACCAGGCCCTCTCCCACGGACGAATCCAGATAACAGAGGTGAGCAAGGAGGGATCGGTTCCAAACCTCAGGGTGGCAAACAGGGGAAAGATCCCGGTACTTCTCCTTGACGGAGAGGAGGTCGCGGGAGCCAAGCAGAACCGCGTGTTAAACACGACTATCCTCGTCCCGGGAGAGTCGGAGATCGAGATCCCGGTCAGCTGCACCGAGCAGGGGCGTTGGTCATATTCGAGCCCGTACTTTTCAGATTCCGAGGTGATGATGAACTACCGGACCCGCTCGAAAAAGATGTCCTCGGTCAGCAGTTCGATGAGAGAGCGTCATGCCAGCAGGATATCGGACCAGGGAGGCATATGGAGCGATATACATGAGATGTGCTGTATGTCAGGGGTATCTTCTCCCACCGGTGCTATGAAGGATGTCTATGAGTCGCATAACAGGAAGATGGAGGAGTACCTGGCGGCCTTCCCTCCCGTGCAGCTACAGCAGGGTGTGCTCATCTACCTGGACGGCCTGCCGGCAGGTTTCGAGTTCCTCTCAAGGCCTGAGGCCTATGCCCGCATCCATGATAAGCTCATCAGGAGCTACGTGCTGGAGGCGCTCATCGACGAGAAGCCTCCACAGCCTCCCGGGGAACCGGAGCGTCCACAGGAGTTCCTGCAGCGGATTGCCTCCTCTCATAGTGAGTCATATCCCGGGCTGGGGCTTGGTACCGAGTGCCGGCTGGAAGATCCCGGCGTGGTAGGCTCTGCACTGCACCATGAGGATGTGGTGATCCATATGGTCTGCTTTGCCGGTCAGCAGGGCTATGCTCCGGGTGTGAATAGGGCCGGGTTCCGCCAGCGGCGAAATGCACACGCTTCCAGGCATGACCCCCGCAATGATCCCTGGATCCTGTGAGGTAGACATATGGCTACATTCTTTTCCGAACGGGAGCGGTTCGTCATCATCGAGGAGATTGGGAGGATGCAGGGGCTCTCCTTTGGAGAAGCCCTGGAACTGCTCGACCGGCTCCTCGGCGGGGCCATTATCTCTCCGGGCGGACGGGCTGAACCGGTCGATCCCGGTCACCTGGGCTGCCTGATCCGCCAGGTCGGTATCCGGGAGGACATCACTCACCAGGAACGGCGGGTCCTCATGTATAAACTGGCCATCGCGGGATTGGATGCGACTCCTTCGAAGCGGGACAGAAGCATAGTGGAAAGGGTGTATCAAACCCTTCGTGTTTGGATCGGACAGTCCAGGACTCCATCTGTCCGCCGGACGGGAGAACCCTGTCCATCAGACCGTGAATTTGAGGAAGTTGAGAGACTCGTGCAGAACGTTGCCGGTTACTTCACCTCGCAGGTGGACGAGGGAGATACCCGCTCCTCGTACAGGGCTTCTGAGGAATATCTGATGAGGGACCCTGACTGGGATCCTGTTCTGAACCGTGACCTGCCTGGCAATGATGACCTTTATGGCGTGACGAACAGGCCACGGCAGAAGAAGAAAAAGAAAAACGCTATTCTTGATGACGATGAGTCTGATACACTGGAGAGGCGGTTTTCGAACTGGTTCTGGGGGGATTATGAAGGATGACTTCGATTACCATCCATGACGGCGCTCAGGGGATCGGGGGGAACAAGATTCTCCTCGAGGAGCATGGAAAAGGTGTATTCCTGGACTTTGGTAAGAACTTCGGCAAGTACGGAATATACTATGAGGAGTTTCTGAAGAACAGGGATACACGGGGGATCCATGACCTTGTCCAACTTGATCTGATTCCCAAGCTCGATATCTATCGGCCGGACCTCGTCCCGTCCGACCTGGACATGAAGGTCTTTTCCAGGCCGGAGATCGCAGCCATTCTGCTGTCTCATGCCCATGTCGACCACTCAGGAAACATCGGGCTCCTGGACCTCTCAATCCCGATCGTGGCATCACCGCTCTCGCTTGCCATCCTGAAGGGCATGCAGGATTCAGGGATGTCGGCTGTGGACAGTGATGCCTATTATACCTCCTTGAGAATCCCGAAAGACGAATTCATGCTCGGTTCTACCAGCAAAAATCCTCATATCTGCAGGGAGAGCTTCTGCACCACGGCTCCCTGTGAAGAACTGATTGAGTTTCTATCCCGGCGGCCTGGCCAGGACGGTAGAAATGCAAAGAAGTATGAGCCGGCCGACTGCCTCCCGCTGGACAATGCGGCCCTGCCCTTCAAGGTCACTCCTTATGCAGTCGACCACTCGATATTTGGGGCGACCGCCTATCTCCTCGAGGGAGACTGCACTGTCGCCTACACGGGCGACTTCCGGCTGCATGGGAAACTTGGGGAGCAGACGATGGACTTCTTCAATAATGCAAAGGATGCCACGGTCCTCATCACTGAGGGGACCCGTGCCGGACGGGATACCGGCCCTGAAGGAGAAGGTGAGAGCGAAACTCCCTCCAGCGAGAAGACCGTGTACGAGACCTGCAGGGCGGCATCCGATGATGTGGCCGGATTGATCATCGCCGATTTCTCTCCGCGGAACTTCGAACGCCTGGAGACCTTCCTCCGGATCGCAGAGGAGACGGGCCGTACCCTCGTAGTGACCTCAAAGGACCTCTACCTCCTCCATGCCCTGGAATGTGCAGATGGGGTATGCCGGATGGCCCCGGTTGGTATCTATCACGAGCTGACCGACCTGTCCAAGCGCAAGTGGGAGTCGGAGGTGGTGATGGAACGGGCGGGATCTCAGTATGTCTCGCACGAGGACCTGCACAACGACCCGGACAGCTATATCGTCTGCTTCTCCTTCTACGACATGAAGAACCTCCTGGACATCAAGCCTCCCGGCGGGGTCTATATCTATTCCTCCTGTGAGGCGTTCTCAGAGGAGATGGAGATCGACTTCCGGAGGCTCTGGCAGTGGACGGATCGGTTCAACCTCGAAGTTCGGGGGTTCTCAATCGGCGAGGACGATAAGCCGGTCTTTGACTCCCGGTATCATGCCTCTGGCCATGCTTCCAGGGAGGACCTGGCACGGGTCATCGACCTGGTGGACCCTGATATCCTTATCCCGGTCCACACAACCGGGCACCAGTGGTTTGTAGACACCTTCGATGGGGTCAGAGTCGTGCAGGACGGGGGACATGTTGACTTCTGAACGGGTTTATATGAGCCTCCTCGGGCGGTCGGCATGGGCGCTGTTAAACACCTATTATGCTGTTTCACATGAGGTGGGATATCATCCCGACACGGTCTATATCGCAGTCGAGGCGCCGTTTCTGGAAATATCGGGGACTGTTTCCGAGGGGGTACGCGCCATCTCGGAGCACTTCGGATTTTCTCCAGCTATTGAGTGTGTCCAGGTAGACCAGGCAGATATCGTGGACGTCTTTTCAAAGATCTACACCATCATGATCACGAAGAAGCAGGAAGGAGCACGTGTTGCAATCGATATAACTCCCGGGAGGAAGGCGGTGGTGGCAGGGACACTCCTTCCCATCAAGCTCGACGATATCGACCATGTCTTTTACCTGGAGATCTCTACCACTAAAGACGTTGCAAAGCCCTACCAGATGATCCCCAGGCAGTACCACATATTACATGATTTCAAGGCAGAGGCAGTGAGGGCTAGGGATGACAACTGAGATCACGATGCCAGAACTCCAGGTTCTCCTAAACCTGATGAAGGGACCGGTTGGGATCAAGTATCCCCTATACGATTTCGAGATTGCGACACTTCGGGAATCTCAGACCGGCTTTGTGCTTGCCGGGATGTGTTCCCAGGACGATTTCGAGGAGGAGTGCGGACGGTTCGGTGAGCTTGCCTATGACATGCCCTCGTACAATGATGTGCTCCAGTCGCTCCTCTCTGCCGGGATCCTCTCCTATCGCAATGCAGGCGACTTCGAGGACCTGAAGAAGAGTTATCGGGCAATGAATCGGGACGTGATGTTTTCCCTCGATACGAACCTGCTCTATGATGGGTTCCCATCCAATGCTGGAATCAACCCATATCAGTATCTGCTTGTGGACCTTGTCCAGCAAGAGATCGAGAGTGCCCTCAACACGAAGTACTCCCCGCAAACAATCTCTCTACTGAAACGGTCAACTTCTTTTGAAGGGACACTGCTTGATGAACTGGTAAATCAGAAGATGAAGCGGTCCCGGCTCGCAGCCTACGGTGCCCTCGCAGAATTTCAAAAAATCCGCGACCGTGCACGGATTGTCCAGAGTGTCGGAGCCGGAAGCCCTGACAAGGAGAGAAATGATCTCATTATTGTTCAGTCGGTCAAGGCATCCGAGAGATTTGCCCTCCCGGTCCACCTCACCGCAGATACCAATGTCGCTGACCTCTGCATGGCAGAAGGCGTTTCATACTTCCTTTTCGAGAAACCGCATGCAATAGATGTCAGGGAATGCACCCCCAAGCAGGCAATAGACCTAGTCTACCGGCTTGCAGTTGCATTCGGCGTCGTTAAGTACGGCCCGGCATTCATCTACGGCGAATACCGTGGAAAAGGGACCAAAAGAGAAAGCCTGAAGGTTGTCTTCAGAAACCCAGAGATGGAGAGAGAATTTGAAAAAGAACTCGAATTATGCAGGAAATTGGACCGCCTGGGAATTGAACGATGATCCAGATGAGCCGCATTTCGAATCATTCAGGCACCAATCCGAAGAATGGACGATAATCACGCTGAAACGGGTAATATGAATAAACACCGCATACTAGCACCGACCAAAAACGATGGAAACCGGACAACGACCCCATTATACGTACCAACAATGACCAAACAAGTTAAACAGACAATGATAAATCCAGCAGTAGCGATCAGGCCCGAGACCACACAGAACAACTCCCCAACAAAAACCCTACAAACTGAAACATGGACAAAAACCAGACAACCTCGCACCAGGACGATAACCGCGATCCTCTTCGACATGGATAACACACTCTTCGATTTCGTCGAGGCAAAGATCGCCGCCTGCACTGAAGTCAACCGCATCCTCGGGCTGGACCGTCCCATGGACCTTCTCGGCTACTTCCTCCGGAGGGACGGCCACGGTTTCGAGGACTGGAACAACATCCGGGACTTCATGACCGACAACGGCGTCTACTCCGACCCGCTGTATGCCCGGTGCTGCCAGGCGTACGAGGAGTGGAAGATCCGCGACCTTGCTCCCTACCCGGGCATCGAGGCGACGCTTTTGGCGCTCAAAGAGCGGGGCCTCTCGCTCTCGATCGTGACCGACGCCCACCTGAAGAACGCCGTCTCCCGCCTGGAGAGGACCGGGCTCTATCCTATCTTCGACGAGATCGTCACCGCCGACCTGTCGGGGTCGCACAAGCCCGACCCGAAGGTATTCCGGTATGCCCTGCAACGGGTCGGCCGGAACCCCTCCGAGGTCCTGATGGTCGGAGACAGCCTAAGGAGGGATATCGGGCCGGCGAAGCGGATGGGGATGATGACCGCGTATGCGAGTTACGGGGACCGGAACTTCCACGAGGACCGGGTCGAGGTGGCGGATGTGGTACTGAGGTATATCAGGGAGCTGTTGGGGGTGTTTGAGGGGTAATCGCTAATTAATAATTTCGCATTTTGGATAAACAACAATCTTAAATTAGTACAAATTCGTAACACAAGATATACTAAAATCGTTTGGAAGATAAGTGAGACTTCAACGAAAAAGTGTACAATGAATTCATACAGAATTATGATCGGTATAAAAAATGAAGAGTATTACTAAAATTGAAGATGCTAACCCTGAAAGCTCAGTGGTTCAATATCGAGATGAATCCCAATACAAAGCAAGAAACCTCATTGGTTCGCTTTTAAGAGAATCAGAAAAATTATTTTCATCTTTAGACAAAGGGCATTCAATAGATGAATTACGCAATGATGTAATTTATGGTAATTTATTCACCCAAAAAGCACTCCTTAGTAGAAAACGATTTTGGAATATGCTTGTTGTACGCTATTTAAAGTCTCCAGAATGGGTTATTGACGATCTTTTAACAGCATATCGCAGAGGACCTCATAGCGAGGAATTCCTTTCTTTATTATATCTGCATTATGCATTGAGTGATCATTTCACATTTGATTTTATTGCAAAACATCTTTGGAAAAAATGGAAGTCTCGAGATTTTATAGTATCAAAGGACGATTTAATGAAAGTAATTGATGATTCCGCTCATGATCATCCTCAAATGAAAAAATGCTCCTATGCAACAAAAGAAAAACTCTCTAGTATAATTCTTACCTCATTAAGAGATTTCAAAATTTTATCAGGTAAACAAAAAAAACATCTTATTAAACCAGTATTGCCACTTTTTACAGTTGAGCATATTCTTCATATTCTAATTCTTGAAGGTGCAAAGGGCAATGAAGTGTTAACTGATCCAATATGGCATTTATTTTTCTGTTCAACTGATGAAATCGCCCATTATTTTCATCAACTCGAATTAAACCGTATAATTCGTTTTGAAAGGGTTGGTAATACTGTTGTACTTCAAACACCTGCAGAATGGGAGGGTTAAAAATGAAAAAAAGTGATTGGAAATGGAAAATCGGAGAAGCCGTATCTCGTATCCAAACAAGATATGAGTTTATAGGGAGAAAAACAGGAGTTCCATTTCTAGCGATTGTATATCCTCATGCTGCGGAAAGTGCAGTTTTACGAGAATGGCACACTCAAACAAATGCTCTTCGGCCAGAAATTGATGTTAGGACTATTGATATTCTTGCAATTACTCAAAATGTCCTTACTGATCTAGGCGTGGATAATATTGTCGATTCCTTGAATAATAAGGAATGGGGACAGAGTGCAAAAGAGGATTTAACAAATCTCTGGAATAATGCGATTGGCGAATCAGTGCGAAGACAGATGAACATAGAGATGAGTGGGAGACCAGTGTTGAGTCTGGAATATCTTTCTGCATTATATCCGATATCTGGTCCGTGGAATTTGATGCAAAGTCTATGGAATGACAGTCAATCGGCCCTTGAGTGTCCCGTCATTGTTTTAATTCCAGGTGAATTAACGGGTTCTAGACATTATCGATTTCTTGGAAAAGTTGATGAATTCATGTACAGGGGGGATTTATTATGAAAATTGCTGATATTTTCGAAATACGCGTTGAAGATAAGATTGAACCAGTGATTAAAGTAGCGGAACGGAACAATGAACACAAACTTGCAGTTGAAATCGGGAGTTATGTTGTCACACCCATGATCGAACGTTATTTCGATGATTTTCTTGAACATTATACTGATACATTCCTGACAAATACGACTGAAATTGGAATGTGGATTTCAGGCTATTTTGGATCAGGTAAATCGCATTTTGCCAAGATCCTCGCACTTCTTACAGAGAATAGAATGATTGAAAATATTTCAGCCTGTGAGCGGTTTATTTCACGTCTTCCGCCAGATTCGAACAGAAGCGAATCAATTCAGAGAAGTCTTAAAAGAATGGATCAATGTGAGACTGAAATTCTTGCATTTAATCTCAACACACTCGCAGGTAGTAAAGCTCGTGAACTCCCTGAACTTTTACTATCTCAATATTATCTCTCACGTGGCTATTGTAACAATCTTACCTATGCAAGAGTGATTGAGGCTGAGCTTGAGCGGCAAGGTAAACTTGAAGATCTTCATAAGGCATTCGAACGGTTATCAAAGAAGTCATGGGAGGAAATTCGTGAAAATCCAACATTCTTCCGTAAATATCTTTTTTCTTCGGCAAGTGAAGTTGCACCTGATATTTTTCCAACACCGTCTGATGTCGAACAAGCTTTAAATGAGGCCGATTCGGGCACTATCATTAATATTACATATCTTATTGATACGATACTGGAGGACATAAAACGCGATGAGAAAGAAAAGAAGAAGCCAAAACGTTTAATGTGGGTAATGGACGAGACGGGGCAATGGATTGAAAATAATGCCCGGCGTCTTGCACTTTTACAGGCTTTTGTTGAAGAGGCTTCCGTTAAAGGACAGGGCAAGATATGGGTTATGGTGACGACCCACGGCGATATGGGATCGGTGTATAAAGAGGCACGTGCCCTCGAAGGAGATATGAAAAAGATAGAAGGACGATTCAGATACAGACCCGCACTCACGACCGAAAATATTGAGCAAGTATTGGAAAACCGCCTTCTTAAAAAGAATACCAGCGGGAGGAAAACACTCAAGTCACTCTATGATGAATGCGGAAGTGGAAGTCTAAAAGGAATAGGTGAACTTGCAAATACCGCTCAGGTTCTACCTGATTGTTCAGAAGAATCTTTTATAACCTATTATCCTTTCTTCCCCTACCAAGTTCATCTGATACCTGATATCGTGAAATCACTCCGCTCAAAAGGGGGTCATGGTGAACAGATGAGTGGATCGACACGAACGTTACTCGCGATTACTCAAGATATCCTACGCTCTGGGAGAGTAAAATATCTGGATAAAGAAACAGGCATTGTTGTTCGTTTCGATGAGATCTACCATAATCTTGCAGGCGAAGGAGAGATAAGTCCCGATATAAGGACTGATATCTCCCGTATCACCCGTGTTGTTCCAGATGCATCCGAACTCACAACTGCCGTTGCTGAGGTTTTATTCCTAATCAGTGAACTCCCATTTATACCGAGGACTATTGACAATATTGCCCGGTTGACGATTAGTACTGTCGATGAGGATCTGACATCCGCAATAGGAAATGTCCGACCAGAAATCGAAAAACTGAAAAAAGCAAGACTGGTAGCCAAGATCGGCGAAGAATTTGAGTTTTTATCCGGGATAAAAGGAAATTTTGAAGATGATGTCGTTACGTCTGAAGAACAGATGGGAACCGCCGATCGCGAAGAAGAATTTGGAAAATCATTTATTCAGGAATCCAAATGGCGCAAATGGCTTGGAACAAATGCCGTTAACTATAAAGGGCATGAATTCTCGTTTTCACTTGAGATTGATCATAAAAAGGTAGGAGGAACCACCGGGGCTGTTACCTTAAAACATATCACACCTTTTGAACGTATAATGGGGGTAACGGTTCAGGATTTTCAGGCTAATAGCCTTCATTCTAATGAACTGAATACAATTTTCTTTTTATCGGGGAGAGTGCCAGGATTTGAGCAGGATTTAACTCGTTATGTCGCAATGAAGGATGTGATTGACCGTTGGAAACAAGATCCCCATAAGTCAGAAGATGCTCGAAAACTTGCTCAGGAACGTGAAACAAATGATTTGCCCAAGTTATTTAGAAAAGTTCTCGAAGGTCTTAAGATGGGAATACGGACAGGGACAGTCATTTTTCGTGGGTCATCGCGGGATTTGGATCTTCCTTCCGGACAAAATGCAAGTGATGCGTTGCTTTCCGAAATGGTAAAATTTTATCCTCGGATTTATACCCATTTTGATAGATTGACGGTTAGGATTCAGGACGATCAACGGGCAATTCGTGATGTACTGGCTGGAAAAACAATAGCCTCAACTGATGTTAAGGCGCTTATGTTGTATGATGCCTCAGGGGCAATTAATGCACAAAGCCCTGTAATTGATGGAATAAAGATGTATCTAGCCTCTGAACAAAATGAGGGGCGACGTGTTCAGGGAAGAGATCTCCTTAAGCAATTTGAAGATCCGCCATTTGGTTGGGATCCAAATGCGATTCGAGTGGGTGTTGCTGCGCTGGTTAGAGCAGGCAGTATAAAGGTTAGTATAAACAAGAAGACTTATACAAACCCTGATGATCGCGATTTAGTTGATGCGATTAGAGTTTCCTCCCAATTTAAGAAAACCGAACTTGAACTTGAAGAGACTACTATACCACTTGAGACTCTAGAAAAAGTACGTACTTTTCTGATTCATCTTATGAAGAGCCGTAAAATCGATGAAACTCCTGCAGCGATTGGTGAAGCTTCTGGAGGGCTTGCAGAATCTCTCTTAAATCAAGTAAAAACTGTTGAACTCTGGGCCCGAGGTTCTGGTATGCCACTCTCTGCAAAATTTTCTGATGGAAAAACAGCATGGAATACCATCGCTGCAATGTCAAATCCCATTCATCGTATCAGAGAACTCGAGCAAAACCAGGATATTTTAAAAGAAGGATTTGGAGCCATTCAATCCTATGCTAAATTTGTTGAGAAGCAAAGTCATGCATTCGCAGAGGCTATTTTAACAAAGAGCCAGCTTGACGGAATTGCCCACCTAACTAAAAAAGAAAGTGGTATCCAGGAATTTATAGCAATATGGAATGATACATTCTCGAATGCGACATTCGTGGATGATGAAAATTGGAAAAGAATTCTAAGTCTTAGACAACGTGCAGATTTAGAACTCAAAGAATTAATCGAGGGTTGGAAAAAATCTGCAAAAGAAATAGTCGACGAAGCCTATACCACACTCCCTGATTTTCTCAGTGAAAAGAATCTCAATCCTGAAGAATCAGAACGATATGGCACTCCTCTTATACAATTGTTATCAGAGATTGAAAATGCGTTAATCCCTGCACAAGTCGCAAATCTACCTAACCGTGCAAAAAATGCAGTTGACGAGGTAAAAAATAGAATTGAAGATGAGAGTGCACGAATAGCACGAGAAAAGTTAAGGGAGAAGGGTATACAAGAACGTCCCAAGCAGAAATATTCCTTTAAAAGGGCAGTTTCGGGGAAGACGATATCTACAATTGATGAATGGATTTGTCTCCGCGATGAGATGGATGAAAATGTTCGAGGATTGATCGAAAGAGGGTTCGACGTGGAGTTTGAGTAATATGGAGGCAGAGCAGAAGAAGATCCTCAAACCGCTCGTCCTCGCACTCCGGCACCTGCTCGAGGGCCGGTATGATGAACATGGCGCCTGGCAAGGAGGTGATCTCGAAGCCCGGATGAACTCGCTCGGTGTATGGTGGGACCGGGATCCCATCCCTGTCGACGAGGTGACATATCAATCTAAAGAAGATCAACATGCTCGCAAAGTCATCGATGCATACCTCAAACTCCGTAATGAGGCTGGGATCAAGCGACGAGAAGCCATTGAGGAATACGTCCGTGAGACTGCATATACCTGGGCGAACCGACTGCTCATTCTCCGGTGCATGGAGGCCCGGGATCTCATCGATCCGCAGGTCGTGCTCACCAAGGAGGTATATGGTGGACGATCCCAGGCCCACAATCGACTTGTACAACAGTATCCCGAGCGCTGCCGTGGGTTGGATGGTGGACTATTCGCAATGCTCGAAGAAGCGTTTGCCCAACATGCGAAGCATCTCCCTTTGCTCTTTGACCCCAAAGCCCCCGGCGTGGCACTCCGTCCCTCAGTGGCGGCGATCAAGAAATGTATCGGCCTGCTATCCGGCACTGAGTCATTGAACGGCAACGGCTCAGCGACAGATGAGGTCTTTGCCGCCCCGGATGCCCTTGGATGGGCATACCAGTACTGGAACACCGAAGAGAAGGACCGGGTTTTCGAAAAGGTTCGCACCAAGAAGGTGAAGATTCAGGGGGCTGACATTATCTCCGCAACCCAGCTTTACACCGAGCCCTACATGGTCAAGTTCCTCGTCCAGAACTCGCTCGGCGCCACATGGATGGGGATGTACCCCGACTCTAATCTTTTAGAGGAGTGGGAGTACTACGTCAAGGATGCCGACCGGGCACCGGTGCGCAAGAAGAACGTGGAGAACATCACCTTCCTCGACCCGGCCTGCGGATCCGGCCACTTCCTCATTGAGGCCTTCGATCTCTTTTTCCAGATGTATAAGGCGGAGGGCAAGTACACCGATGAAGAGACGATCTGCAAGAAGATCCTCACCCGCAACCTCTACGGGATCGACATCGATGAACGTGCCGTGCAGATCGCCCGTGCAGCGCTCTGGATGAGAGCGGCCGAGCGGGTCTTCGACTTCAAAGGCACTCCAAAAAACATTATCGCCACCAACATCCGCCTGCCGAAGGGAAAAGACCACCTTAAGGAATTCCTCGCCAAGCACCCTGAGGATGCTCCTCTCGAGCCTGCGCTCGAGACCATCTTTGAGGGCCTCGCCCATGCCGACGAGCTCGGCTCTCTCCTCCAGATCGAAGAACCGGTGGAACGGGAACTCCGCCACCTCAGAGAACGCCTCGGCGGCCAGACAACGCTTTCCACCGGCGGACTCACCGGCCAGACTAGCTTCACCGGTCCGATGACTGACGAAGATTGGGAGGCATGGAAGGACGGTGTTGTCGAACGCCTCGCCGACCACTTCAAGGAAGAGGCGGAGGCGGCCAATCTCGTCAATGCCTTTTTTTCGCAGAATGCCGGGAAGGGTGTGCGACTGTTTGAGCTGCTCTCGAAGCGGTATGATGTGGTGGCCGCGAATCCGCCATATATGGGATCTGGGAATATGGCAGCAATGACAAAAAACTATATTCAAACTCAATACGTAGACGGTAAACATGACCTTTATTCGGCTTTTATTTTAAGAAATATCCTCTTGTCTGCGAAAAACGGTAAGATTGCCATGGTTACCCAGCAATCTTGGCTATTTTTAAGAAGTTTTGCAAATTTACGAGCTCATAATGAAAATATGTTGCTAAAATCAGATAAATCTTCATTTAAGGGTGTTTTGAGACAAACTAATTTTGAGACCCTCGTTCATCTGGGACCAAGAGCTTTCAATGAAATAAGTGGTGAGGTTGTAAATAGTATACTTTTTATTTTGTCAAATAATACTCCAACTCTAAATCATACAATATCTTCGATTAGAACATACGAGTCACAAGGTGTCCAAAATAAAGAATTAAAAGTCCGTCGAGATTGCAAGAGTATTTTATTTAAGACTTGCCAATTGAGTTTGTTAAGTGTCCCAGAATCCCCAGTCTTATATTTTTGGTCAACTAGTGATCTTGAGATTTTACAAGGAAATATCCGTTTGGGGGAGTACTTGTCAGCAAAACATGGTTTATCGACATGTTGTAATGATCGTTTTTTAAGATGGAATTGGGAAGTAAATTCCCAAATTACAAACAGATGGAATCCTTATGTCAAAGGAGGGGGTTATCGAAAATGGACTGGATTGGAATATTATTATGTTGATTGGGAACACGATGGGGAAAGAATAAAAAATTCAATTGTCGAGAAATACCCATACCTAAAAGGCAATTATGGTTTTGTTGTTACAAATGAAGAAACCTATAAAAAAAGAGGTCTGACTTTCACGCAAATGTGTAGCGGCTCGCTTGGGGTTAGATTATTGGAAAATTCGATTTACGATGTCAAAAGTGAAGGATTATTCAAACTTGAATCTGAATTCTCACCGTTAGATACTGGGTGGATGGTCATATTAAATTCGCGAATTGTCTCTTACTTATTAAGATGTACAACACAAAGTAATGAATTTAAAGGCAAATATGTCGACAATCTATGGATTCCAAATGAAATTGAAAATTATTTGCCAATTTTTTCGGAAATAGCACATATTTGTCTTATTTTAAAAAATAAAATAACAAGTGAAGATTACCTTGAAAAAAAATACACATTACACAAAATTGGTGCAAACAATGTATCTGATTACATAGGTAAAAAATTAGAATCTGAAATTCAAACAAGCTCGTTATTACATTCGATTGAAGGTATTGGAGATAGGTTAACGTATAAAGCATATGAACTTACTGACTCACTTAATACTTTATCAGTGGAGAATACAGGCACCCCATCAGGGTGGTATCCGATAATTAGGGGCTATGATAAAATTCCTCCACTCCGCAATGGAATCCCCCAAATTCCACCTAAATTGTTAGACCTTCAAAATAAAAATGAAAAGAAAACACTCCTTGATACCGATTTGATTAATTTAAAAAAGTATCTTCGTACCCTCTTTGAGGCGGGACCTGGAGCGAAGGTAGAGAGTGGGGATGATTGCCTACCCAATGAAGGTGACGGAGAGACCATCGCCGGCGCCTACATTCCCATCCCCCCCGAGACTTACCTCGAAGAGCTCTCCCAGAAACTCCAAATCCACCCCATCTCTGTCTACTGGCTCCTGAAGGAGGGCATCGAGCAGGAGGGTTGGCGGTGTATCCCCGAAGAGCAGCGGATCATCGCCGACCGCTTCATGGTGACGATTCTGCGGGTACTCGGCCACCGCTGGCCCAAGCAGATCGAGGCCGGCGAGCCGGTGCCTGAATGGGCCGACGCTGATGGGATCATTCCGCTCACCTCCGGTGCCGGGGAAGAGACCCTCCTTGAGCGGCTGCGGGAGCGGATCGCTGTGGAGTTCCCCGGCAGATCGGTGAGCGCCATCGAGCGGGAGTTCGAGGAGGTGATGGGCAAATCCCTCGAAGACTGGCTGCATATCGAATTCTTCAAGCACCACACGAAACAGTTCAAGAAGCGCCCTATCGCCTGGCAGGTGCAGAGCGGCAAGTTCACCAAGAAGAAGCAGCCGGCGTTCACCTGCATGGTCTACTACCACAAACTCGACGAGGATACGCTCTACAAGATCAAGAACCAGTACGTCGGTCCCCTGCGGCAGAAGTATGAGACCGAGATGCGGGGGATTGAGGGGATTCCTGCCGGATCCCGGAGCGAGACACAGGAGAAGCGTTACCGGGAGCTCGGGGATCTCATCGCTGAACTGAAGGTGTTTGGGGAGACCCTCACCGAGGTTGCAGAGAGCGGGTTTGCTAGCAAAGCACTCGACAAGATTGCCAAGAAAGAGCCTCTCGATGCCTGGTGCTCTATCGACGGTGCGAAGGCTGTGCCTGCGGATATCGAAGCATTTCTCAGACAGGAGTGCAGTTACATCCCGGACATCAATGATGGGGTGCGGGTCAATGTCGCCCCGCTCCAGAAAGCAGGACTGCTCGCCGGGGATGTGATTGCCAAGAAGGACCTGGAGAAGGCGATTTCCGACCGGGCCGAGTGGCGGGCTGATGAGCGCCGGTGGTGCCGGGAAGGGAAGCTTCCTAGGTGTGGGTGGTGGCCGCAGGAGGAGGAGCCATGATCGATGAATCTCCCTCGGTACCCCCACTAGAAAGCGAGCCTGCATATACACTTGACGACCTTAGTGACATCAACAACCTCGCAGTGAAGGAATTTGCCCGCTTGCTCCAGTCAAATCAGTCACTAGCACCGGAATGGAAAGAGGAAATACTTCAAATGCTCGAACAGGGTGTGCCTGAAGATCTATCATCGCTGGAGAAGATAATCGAGGAGGCCGTTAATGCAGAAACTCAAGAGACTGAGCGTAAGGAATTGTCGCGGGATAGTTAATGGACCAGATATCCGTTTCGGAGCCGGGGGCGTTCTACTGTGCGGAGATAACGGGACCGGAAAAAGTTCATACATCGACGCTCTAGAGAAAGTTCTTACCGGCAAATGTAGTTCACTTGATTTCGGAGCCCAGGGAATCTCATGGCGAAAACAGGGATGCCACATACTTGCAGATTGTGAGCCAGAAATTGAATTGGAAATATCCGACGGAAATCAGATTTTTACAATAAATCTTGAATCTTCACCCTCAACATGCCCAAATCAGTTACAACCATTTCTCCAAAGTGCTCATGAAGGTGGATTTATACTTCGCCGCCGGACATTACTAGATTTTATTGATGCGAAACCTGCAGAACGCTGGAAGGCAGTTGAGACGATTCTTAATGTGAATGATTTTAGAGAATTCGAACAAAAATTGAATAATCTAGACAAAAATCTACAAACAGAAATTGGAATTGCCGCTGAATCTATACAGGACAATGAAAGAGAAATTCGTGATAGAATCAAGATCGATCCAGAAACATCAATTGATGAAACAAGCTGCATTAAAAATCTGAATGAAAAAATAAGCAGTTTGCAGTTGACAGAAATCTCCTCTCTTGATGAGATTGAGAAGATACTATCGATACTAAAACTGCATATCGCAGCATTCAAGGATATGGAAAGATGGCAGAATTATATACAGTTTGGAGATCTGCTACGGAAAGCACCGGAATATCAGGATATAATTGACGCATTCTTATCTTATGAAAAGGTATCACAGGATATAGAAAACGAATCAAAAAAAATGGTTGGTCATTTTGATGAAGAAGTGCTCAGGAGAGGTCTTCAATGGATTCATGAAGATGATTTGGAGAACTGTCCCCTTTGTGGAAACCAAATAGATTTAGAAAATATTCAGAAGTATGTTAGCCGACGATTGGAAGAATACTCAACAATCATTCAATTAAAAGAAGTTCGGGCATCTATTCATGCTGATTTTTATAAAAAAATACAGAATTATGTATCCTTTCTCGATAGAGTTCATGAGTATATCGAAAAAGGATGTACTTCTTCTTACTCCATACAATTTGAAGATTCCAGGGAGATAATACAAGAAATTTCAAACTCGCACACTGTTCCACAGGATATTGACCAGATTCAAAAAGATCTTACTGCTCTTCAGGAACAAGTCAATTATACGATTATCCCCAGATTGCAGCAGGAAATAAAAGAAATATGTACATCTTCCCCAGATATCGAACGATATAATAATCTATATCAATTAAAGCTAGATCTCCAGACAGTTCCCATACATCTCAAAAATATCCAATATGCACAAAGGATAATAAAAAGTTATACAGATTGTCAAACACAGACATCTCAACTTTGTAAATTAGCAGAAAAAGCACGAAAAAACTCCGTTCAATACCTTATGGCCGCAATCTCTGATACTGCCAATGAACTCTATCAATACATCCATCCCGGCGAATCGATTGGTTCTCCGCAAATCCAAGTAAAAGAGAAGACCGCTGCTGCATTGGAATTAAGAAGTGATTTTCATGGAAAAACCGGAGACCCACGCGGGCACTATAGTGAAGGACACGTAGATTCACTCGGATTATGCATTTTTCTTGCTATTAGGCGATTCCAATACCAGCAATGCTCTGATGTTGCTCTGCTCGTTCTTGATGATGTTCTTCATAGTGTTGATGGAATTCATCGAAGATCAACAGCCAATTTAATATTTGAAAAATTCTATGACCACCAAATTTTTATCACAACTCATGATCCGCTTTGGTTCGAATATTTAAAATCGGCTTCGAGAAAGTATATGCAAGGAAAAAAATTTGAACATTATAAAATATCAGGATGGTCACTCGAGACTGGCCCAATATTTGGAGATCATCTGAATGATTATGAATGGCTCACATCAGATCGTTGTCAAAAAGCAACACCTCATGATAAAACAATAAAGGCCGGGCGATTACTCGAAGCAATGATGCAGGAACTCTGTCATAATTTAGTAATCAGTGTTCCTTTCAATAAATCAGGAAATTATACTTTAGATCCTCTTTGGACTTCCTTTTATCAAAAAGCAAAAAAATACCAGAGTTTTAAAAAAGAAGCCGGACAATGTATCGATAATATTGAAGAAATTCGGTCTTTACGAAATTGGGCTGGAGCTCATTTTAATGAATGGGCTTCCGGGATCACAGATAAAGAGGCACAAGACTTTTGTAATGCTATTATTGAATTGAGAACGTTAGTTTATTGTGAGATATGCAGTCAATTTATCAAACGCATTAACGATCTCGATGGGATATGGGCATGTAAAAATATGCATTTAAAATACGAGAAAAAAACAGGGGATAAGTCATCATGATTCAAAACGAAAATTCCGGCGAATTTAATTTATTTATCGAAGGTGAAGAAGAGGAAGACGTTCAATTACAACTTACCGATGACCAAAGGCGAATACTAACACAGTCAAGTGATCCCGAGATAAAATCGCTTTACGACAAATGGAAACGTGGGAAGCTTATCCTTCAGCCAGATTTTCAAAGGAAATATGTATGGGATAATAAGAAAGCTAGTAAATTAATTGAATCGGCTCTAATGTCGATTCCTCTTCCGATTTTTTATTTTGCTGAGGAATATAATGGCCAGCAATCAGTCATCGATGGCCAGCAAAGATTAACAGCATTTTTTTCTTATTTAGATGGTGTCTTTCCAGACGCGAAGACATTTAAATTGACTGGATTAACCGTATTTCCCGAACTTAATCGTAAAAAATTTTCAGATCTTGATGAAGATATCCAGGATAAAATACAGGATTTCACTGTTCGCACGATAACAATACTTAAAGGAAGTGATCCCGATCTAAAATTCGAGATCTTTGAACGCCTCAACACAGGTTCCGTCCCCTTAAATGATATGGAGATTCGCAACTGTGTATATAGAGGTTCTTATTTGGCAGTTCTGAAGGAATTGGCTTTAGAACCTGAATTTTTAAAATTGATGGGATTGGATGGACCGGAAAAAAGGATGAAAGATGTTGAATTTGCGCTTCGATTTGCCGCTTTTTATCATGAAACGTACCTCAAGTATAAACCATCGATGAAGCAATTTTTCAATCGGGATATGGAAAAATATCAAAATATTTCTGAAAGAGACGCAAAAGAGCTCAAAAATGCTTTTAAAAATTCTGTCGCAATCATTAATTCACTCTTCGGCGAGAATGCATTTAAAAGGTTATATCCTGGGACAGCGGATGATCCGAATGGCAAGTGGGAGCAAAAAAGGTTCAATGCTTCACTTTATGATGTTTATATGGGCATTTTTCACGATAAAGATAAAAATCAGGTCTATCAGGCATTGGATGCCATACGTGAGGGTATTATTGATCTAATGGTATCAGATTCGGAATTCATTGATGCAATATTAATAGGAACAAGTGAGCAGGAGAGGGTAAAAAAACGGTTCGATATCATGCGAAAGACTGTCGAGGATATCCTTGTAAAATATCGCAAACAACCTCGATGCTTTTCGAATGAATTGAAACAACAGCTTTTCGAAGAGAATCCAACTTGCGCAATCTGTGGACAACGAATACAACATATTGACGATGCAGCAGTGGATCACATTGAGCAATACTGGACCGGGGGTAAAACAATCCCTGAAAATGCCCGGCTGACTCACAGATATTGCAATATGGCGAGGCCCCGTAATGATTGATCGTGAAGAAACATTCCATCTCTGGCTTTCATCGAAAATCGAAGCAGTATTTAAGAAAAAGGATGCTTGGATTCTCTGGTGCGATCCCCGAAAAGAATGGTTGGATCTCTTGAAGAAAGCATCTGATTCTGATGGCTTTGAGTTATGGACTCACCCCGATGAACATGAACTTGTGCTTCGCAACAGGTTCATGCAAGAGCCGAGAGTGAGCCGTGTTGTATGGCTACCTATATCGCATGATGATATCACATGGTTTACAGTATTCGAACCTGAAGCAGATTTGATTTGGGAAACAAGCCTGCTTTCGGCATTAAGGGATTTTGGTGTCCAGATATCGGGTGATCAAGAAGATGATATCATCTCCATTCTACCTACTTATGCCTATGAGCGCTTTGATAGCCCTTTAAGTGATTGGAAAGATTTCACTCCAGGGAGAGTAAAAGGCGAACTGATAAATGATCGCCGGATGCTCGAAATAGTCGCAGGAACCAACGGGGAATTCGACAACTTAAAATCCGAGGGAAAATTCGAGATATTTTCTCGAAGAGCTGTTGAAGATTTTGGATTTCCCGATCCGACATCAATGGATGAGAATGCATGGAAACGAGAAGTAACCGCCATTTTACTTTGTACAGAAACTGCAGATGCGAATCCGGATTCACTGCCACCTGATGTAGAAAGGATCATACCACTAGGGCTTGCCCGTGATCATGCGCTTGGATTACTTAGACAGTGGCAAGAAAATGTTGTATATATACCCTCTTTTGAATCAGCAGTTAAAAAAGCCGATCTTATGACATCACTTGCAAACTGGGCACAGAATCTCACAAATGTTCCCAAATCGAAAGGTTCTCGTGCGGTTGAGAATGAGCTTTTCAAAAGAACGGTTGAAACAATTAAAAGAATAGACGATATCGATACATTATCAAAAAACCTTAATGACAATTTAGATTTTTTCATAGAACGAGAAGCAGGATTTTGGGGAAAAACTGCTTCCGATAAAATCGGATGGCGACATCTGGTAAAACTTGGACAGGTCGCCCAGCGACTTGTCCTGCATAACGGGGTTGAAAAAGACTGGACCCAAACCAGAGAAGCTCTGGAATGGTATTGTTTTAATGGCTGGGAGCTTGATTTTAGTGGCGAAATACTCTTTGAAGAAATCCCTGATCTACCAGACGAACTCCTTGAAATAAGAGATAAATTACGTAAAAAATATCTTCGTTGTATTGACAATGTTGGGAGAGCATTTTCCAATCTTTTTGAACTTGATCGTGACATTGTCATGGATTTACCCTCAGCTGGGGAAGTTGCACTTTCGCACATAAATGAAAATAATTCTCCCTTGGCATTTGTGTTCCTTGATGCTCTTCGTCTTGATTTGGGACATCGGCTTGCAGAGCTGATTAATGAAGGCGAACCCGAATTGCGCGCGAAGGTCGAAGTGGCAAAATCACCAATTCCAAGTATCACCGCATTAGGTAAACCATACGCTCTACCTGTTTCCGCAGAAAGCATCGCAGTTGGCCTGTCCCAAAATAAGAAAACCTTTGTAGTAACTCAAGGCAATTCGGATAATCTTGCTGTGGCGGAAATGTGGCGGAAATGGCTCAAAGACAATATGAATGCAAGCGCATTCTTCTCTATTGATGAGATAATAGAAACAAAGAAAATAAAAAAAGCCAGTTCGTCCTCACGATTCATCGTGGTTGAAAGTTCAGAATTCGATTCCACGGGCCATGATGGCAGTTTAAGGTTGGAGGGGGCCAATGACCATCTTGAACGATATTCTTTCGCAATCCGGAAACTCCGAGATGCAGGGTATTCACATATATGTATTTTAACTGACCACGGTTTTTTCCATTGGCAACCCGATCCCGATGAAATCGAAGAGGAAAAGCCAAAAGGCGAAATTCTTTGGAGCTCCAGAAGAGCAATTGTTGGTAAAAATCTCACTCACAAAACAGCATTATCGTTTTCTGTTTCTGGGTGTGATCTTGTTGCAATAATTCCAAGAAGTACCAATGCATTCCGAACGTACGGGAGCCTGGGTTTTTTCCATGGAGGGGCAACATTGCAAGAACTTGTCATACCCGTGATAAATATCCATTGGCCTGCGAAAGCAAAGAAAGCAAATGTAGTCCTCAAGCCTGTCGGCCAAATCACAAGTGAAATGCCCCGTATCCAGATTGAACCGGGTATTGGAGGTCAACAAAAACTATTTGGTGCAGATGCAAAGATTCTTGGTCGTAAAGTGTATGTGAAGATAAAAAATCCTCAAAACGGAAAGGTAATATTCAAACATACTAATCCCGTGACTATTGAGCCGGGTGGAAATGCACAGACCATCACACTTAAACTAATCGATGCTTCATCTGCGCCCGAGTTTGGATCACCACTTATTGTTGTTGTTCAAGACGCCGATGATGAGGAGATATTGACACAAGAGAATGTAACCTTAAGGATTGAGATCGATGAATTCTGGTCATAAAGTAGAAATTGATGAACTTGACAAAAAACTTGAAAGTTCATTTCCTGGTCGAGTCGTGCGTAAGGACCTCGTCCATAAACTCAAGGTAGGATTCTCAATCCCCGTTTATGTACTTGAATATCTATTAGGAAAATATTGTTCGACCACAGATGAGAATCAAATTAAAGAAGGTCTAACACTTGTAAAAAGTGCAATCACAGATCGCGTGGTGAGAGCAGATCAGGGTGAATTAATAAAAGCACGCTTGAAGCGTTCAGGATCGATGAAGATTATCGATCTAGTCACAGTAACCTTTGATGAAAAAGATCAGGGCGGGAAATATTGGGCCCGGCTTGCGACCTCGGGTCTTGATAAGGTGCATATCGATGAAGACTATGTCGAAAAGTACGAACGTGTACTTACAGGGGGTGTCTGGTCAAACATCGAACTCGTTTACGACGAGACAATCATCCATGGCAATGTTACTCGACCTTTTGTCATTGCAAATATGAAGCCCATACAGATTGCAAGTGCCCATATGGATGAATGGATTACAGCACGTCAGAATTTTTCCCGCGAAGAATGGGTAGATGCATTACTTCGATCAGTTGGATACGAACCCACCCACCCTGATTTTACTTGGCGCGTTAAAATGCTCTTTCTTCTCCGCCTTATCCCAATGGTTGAAAAAAATTATAATCTCATCGAACTTGGTCCCCGTGAAACTGGAAAATCTTTTGTATATCGGGAAATTTCGCCGTATGCAATACTTCTTTCAGGAGGCCAAGGTTCTGTCCCTGATCTATTTGGATGGAAAAATCGAAAAGATAAACCAGGTTTGGTCCTTAAAAATGATCTTGTAGCATTTGATGAAGTTGCGGGGCCCCACTTCAAAAGTGAAGCCAATAAACAAATGTTCAAAGGATATATGGAACAGGGATCATTTTCCCGAGGTGATGACAAGGGGACATTATCTGCTGAGGCAGGTATTGTCTTCAATGGCAACATTGACGGAGATGTGGAATCAATTGCACGAACATCGCATCTTTTTGCCCCTTTGCCGGATACAATCCGTGATGATACCGCATTCCATGATCGTTGGCATGCTTATCTTCCCGGATGGGAAATGCCAAAACTGAAACCTGAACATTTTACTTCTCATATGGGTTTTGTGGCTGATTACATTGCTGAAATTTTCCATAACGGCCTAAGACCGTTGAACTATACTGACACATATGATACATTCTTTTCATTCGGTAACCATGTAGGTCAGCGTGACAGAAAATCAGCTGTAAGAACAATTTCCGGTCTTGTAAAACTAATTCATCCTGATGGAAAATGCACAAAAGAAGAGATGGCAGAGTATGTGAATCTTGGCTTAGAAATGCGTCGAAGAGTGAAAGAACAGTTGAAACGGATGAATCCTATTGAATTTTCTCGTGTGAATTTATCATATCTTGATAAAGAGACAGGCGATGAGTTCGTTGCAGAATGTTCAGAACTTGGCGTAACCAAACTTATTCCAGAAGGTCCAATGGCACCTGGTGATGTCTTCAGCATTGGGTGGGATCCGACACTCCGACGAGTGATGCTTTTCCGGATTCAGGTCGCAGCCATTCCGGGTTCAGGGAAATTCAAGATTGTAGGATTGACATCAAAGTCGATCAGAGAATCAACTCAAATGGCGCATAATTACCTGCGGGTTAATAGTAAAAAGCTGGGGCTTGAACAGGATATCGGCAGTTATGACCTCAACATTCAAGTGATGAGTCCTGGTCACGGAAAGGATGCAGAAGACATGGGCGTAGCATTTTATGTGGCAATCCTTTCCGCTATAGTCAAGAAACCGCTTGCGGGCGGTATGATCATCCTCGGTGAGATGACAATTCATGGAGTACTCTCAAGAGTGGAATATCTTGGGGATCGAATCAGAGTTGCTATGGATGCAGGGGCGAAACAGGTAATAATCCCAACTATTAATGCAGCTGATTTTGGAGGTATTCCTCCCGAGTTACTCGATAAGTTGCGTGTTGAGTTCTTCTCTGATCCAATGCAGGCAGCTTTCAAAGCCATAAGTGAAGCATAATAATCGCATCTTTTTTTGCTTTCTATCACAAACAACCAATTCATGACCTACTGGTTTGCCTCTTCAAATCGGGATAATTGGGACATAATCCGAAAAAAGAATATCTGGGGTATCCCGAAGCGAAACAAATCCATCATCGAACGGGTGAAGCCCGGAGATTTCATTCTCATTTACGTCGCCCAACAGAAAGAAGATGAAAACATTCTTCCTTCAGCAGTAACAGGTGCTTTTGAAATAATTTCCAAGGGATATGAAGATACTACACCGATATTCATCACGCCAGAAAGAATGGGCGAGGAGGTATTCCCTTACCGTGTTAAACTCAAGCCAATCAGGATATTCAGGGAGCCCGTAGAATTCAAACAATTAATTCCCGACCTGAAATTTATCAAAAACAAAACAATGTGGACTGGCCACATCCGTGTAGCGATGAGGGAAATTCCGAAAGAAGACTACGAATTTATCATGAAAAGCGCAAAGGACTAATATTATGACTGAAATCACCGGAGTCACATTTCCAATCCCAAAAGAATACATGTCAAGATTCTTTGAAGACGGAAAAACTGTCTTCATCAAACCCGCATCACTATTTAAAGATCTCAAAATAGGAATGAAAATGGTTTTTTACCAATCCCATGAGGATACAGGATTTATAGGAGAGGCACAGATAAAGAAAATTCTTATAATGGATGATCCTTTGAATTTATTCGATATATTTGGAGATTCCATCTTTCTTGAACGCGACGAGGTAGAAGAGTACCTTTCGGGGCTGGAAAAGTGGAAAAGTGTCCGTGTACGAAAAGGAGAGGGAAAAAAGAAGAGATGGATTGCACTCGAATTAGATAACATCAGAAGATATGAAAATATCAAAAAACCAAATCGGTTTGTACCGGTAGGTGGAATGTATCTAAGAGAATAATACTACCTGTATAATGAAGATAATAAATATTGTATGTTCGGGTGATTTCCATACCCCGATTGATCTCGATTTAATTAATTCTCTTAATAATCCGCTTTTTAGCTATATCGATTATTTTACCTAATCTTTCGACACCAGGATGACCAATCTTGATCCAACTGGCCTTGGTTCATTAATTCAGAAATCATTCTCATCGTTAGCCCTAGTCACGCATCGGCAACAGCGGTTATCCTTGTCTGTGAAAGATACGTGATTCTCAAAAGGAGAAAAATAAAATTGAATTCTCACAATCCAAGTGCTCCATCTTGTATTTCACTAATTGCATATACTATCAAATCGTCATCTTTTGGAGATTTAAAAACGTATTTTTCAATTTTATCATCCTTTAATAAATTATCAATTCTTTTTTGGATTTTTCTATTCTTATCATGATATTTACTCAAATTCATACCTTCCATAACAGAAAGTGATGTCCGCAGACACTCCTGGAAGTAATCATCCTCAAGCGCTGATTGGATATTTCCCATACAATAAAATTGACTGAATTCATCAAGATGATTAATAAAAGCTCGACCATAAGCCAAATCAGACTTTGATTTTTCTAGCTCGGCGTTAAAAGATTCAACTACATTTTTTTGTTGTGGTTCAGTGAAGAGACCATTATATTTTTTAAATAATTTTTCATATTGAATAAAGGTCTTTTGAATAATGGTATCTTCAAAAAGATATTCCTCATCGCTATTATTATCCTCGATTTTTTTATTTTTAATAGCTAAAGAGAATGTTCTCAACAGTTGAATAAGTTCATCGATATTATTGCATAAATAAAAATCCTCATTACTTACAATATAAGCATCTACAGCGCTATATAGGACAAGTGTATCAGGGGTAATTTTTACATCTTCGTAGTTTATGCTGTAATACCACCCTTCACCGTCATCGTTAATTACCTTTTGAATGTCCATCTTTTCACCTTATGAAATAGTAGTAATGAAATGAATGATTAATTGTTTTATAAAATTATAGGTTCTGGGTTTTAGAGAATATAGGGGCTTATTTAGTCTTAATTCACCATATCTTGTCTTTCAATACCCTGCAATGATGGCCATTCTGAAACTCCTCAATTATTTTGGAAGATCTCTGGCAATAAATAATAAAACGCACCATAATCATAAATCCTCTTGAAAGAAGCAGGAACCCCCTTACCAGGAGATGGTTTGACATAAATGGTTCTCTTCTCCACTTTTACGATTTCCCATACCTTTCCGGAAAGAACAAACGCAGTTTGTTTCTTTACAGTCTCGGGGAGTTCTACCTCACCAATGAGTTTATGTGTGATACTATTTTTCACACTGAAAGCCCGTGTATCAGGGATATTGGAATGTATTTTTCCTTTTTGTCCAAGATTCATCAATTTTTCAGTCGCAAATGCCTTATTATCATACAATTCTATCCATTCAAGCTGGGAAAGGTGAGGGAGAATATATTCTTCAAGATCGGTCGACGAACATAGATCAGTTAATAATGACCGTAATTCGGCAATTTTTATTCCCGTAGGATGTGCAAATAACAGCGAAAAAATCTGCTGGATTCCAACCGAAATATCGGGCTTGTATTCCTTGTGATCGAGGAGGTTATCCCGGGCAGCTGTTATCATAATATTATACAAATCCCACTCCTCCGGATCACTGACGCAAAATATACGTATCACTCCCGATCTCCGTCCGGCTCTTCCAATTCTCTGAATGAAGGAAGAGACGGTATGCGGGATTTCGGCCAGGACCACTGCATCAATCGAACCTATATCTATCCCAATTTCTAATGTCATTGTTGCAACACATACTGCACGTGATTGGGTTTTCATAACCTTTTCAGACTCTTCCCGTTCATTTCGGTGAAGGCTTCCATGATGAACAACAACAATATTTCTTCCCCATAACTGTTTGGCTTGCAATGCAACCTCCTCTGTTTTTCGACGGCTATTGCAAAAGATTAGTATTTTTTTGAGATTTTCTTTTCTAATCATCTCAAAAACATTTACAAGAGAAGCAGCACAGGATGGTATGATCTGTCGTGATCCTCCTACCTGTACCACATTGCAATCTGGAATATATCGTGCTGCAACAGCATGAGGATCTGAAATAGTGGCAGAAAGACCATAAATCTGGAAATTTGGCACAATTTTTTCCAATCTCTTTAATAATACTCTTAATTGGTCACCACGATAGTTCCCATCAAGGATATGCAGTTCGTCAATCACAACCGCTCGAACAGAATTCAATTCATGAGGATGTCTACATATCATTGAATCCAGAGATTCTGGCGTGGTTATAAGTATATCCGGAGGTTTTTTCCAATTTAAATACGGGCTATCCCCGGTTTTCTTTTCCGTTTTTATAGCGATCGAAAGAAGTGCTTCGCAAATCCGCTCGTAAATATCATTTACCAGTGCCCTGGTGGGAGTAATATAAAGAATGGATATTGGATCCCATCTCTCTTCACGTAGTAATTCACATAATGGTGCAAGAACCGCTTCTGTCTTTCCACTTGCTGTAGAGGAGATAATTATCGCATTCTTCTTTTTAATTACAAATGGAATCGTATTTATCTGGACATCGGTAAGTTTTCCCCACTTTCGAAAGAATACATTCCAAGTTACTCGAAGTCGATTACGTATTCTATCAGAGAGGTATCTATCCGTCATAGTGCGGAAAACTGCTCAAAATCAATATTCTTATCAAATCTTTGTAAATCAAAGGATTCTATTATACCCTTTACAAACAATCGCGTCTTTGTTGTGGGTAGATGTGTCCTTGTGTCAATATGTGGACCAAATTGATATGCATTTGAATAAATATCAAATAATTTCGAATAGAGCTTATCCATTGCTTTGCTATCGATATTTTCGAGATTTATCCGTGCTATTTCAGTAAACCATGGCATTTTAGATTCAATATCAATAATTGAACCTAATAAATCAGGGACAAATGAAAAGATGATTTTTACATGCGATTCGCTTTCCCATAAAAATGGAACAATATCGCGATCAAGCCCACAATAATTCAGACCTGTCAACTTCCCGACTTTGCCTCGGGGGGCCTCTTGGGTATATATATATTTGTTGGGCTCAAGACGGAGATCTGGGTTGTTTTGAACCATCAGTGTTATCCCTTTTACGAAATTGAGGGCCTTTCCATATTGATACGAAGTATACCATGCTGGATCAATGCCTTCTGCTTCATCTATCAATATTAGGATCCCCTCTAGGTTGAGAACATTCTTAGCAGCCCACCCTATTCCGCTGATAATATTACAATAAATATTCGTCGCTGTCTGTGCCTCATGCAACTTCGGCATTTTGGAATACTGCCCTTCAATACCATCTCCGGCTATCCACTCAATCAATCCATAATTATCGTCATTCTCTTCCCAACGTATCAAAACCTCCTTAAAGTAATTGTGCGAGAACAACTTCTTTAATGAGTGAATATTTGAAGTGGTTGCGACATCTCGGATAAATTCATAAAAATTGTGAACCTGGCCATTCTTTGTATAGACAAATGATCGAGTTATTGCCCGATAAAGTGCTTTAGGACGGTGAAATGCAGTTTCTTTGGGATCGATTTCGATCTTTGCCACAGCCCAGCCTTTTTGTAAGGCCATTGAAGTAATTAGTTCGAGCATATGGCTCTTGCCAACGCCGTATTCTCCTTCAAGAAGAACAGCTCCCTTTCCTCGATCAGAAAAAAAAGATTGAATAATTTCGATTTCCCTCTCCCGCCCGGCAGTAAAACGTGATGCAAGGTTATGGGGGACCCCTCCTAATCGTAATGATTCAATAATGATCCTTGATTCTAAATCAAAGGGGGATGTATTATCTCGAGTGTCGCCTTTTGGTGCACTATCTCCAGGAGATTCAATTTTATCTTTTCCTCTTTGAGGTACGCTATCTGCTCCCTCATTAACCCCATATTTATCCTGGAGTCCAGGAAATAAACAAATCACAGTTGGATGGATATTAGGAATAGGTTTAGATGGTAATTGCGAGGGTTTTGATCCTCCTTGCTGCGTTCTTTTTGGAGAATCGATTTTAATTGGTTCATTTTTTGGGCTAAAAGATAGATCTTTTCTTTTTACCCACAATTTCAATCCGTTATCAAATTCAACAAAAAATTCTCCCCCTGCATACCTCTCTTTCCGAACAAATCCTCTCCCGTATCGAGAATGCTCAACCTCACTTGCCATAATTATCGACTCTAAATTATTTGCGATTTCATCTCATGGAATGACTGGATTACATTCTGGACAAAAAGACGCTTATATCCAATATCGCCAAACCTATCCTCGTACGCTTTTTCTGCAATTTCAGAAATCTTTTGTTGGACAATATCTTTCGGTAAGTGAATATCATAGCCAATTTGATAAATTTCTGCAAGTTTATTGCCGATCTCAACAAGTGTGTTAACAGGGTCGGTTATCTTCTCAAGATTCGATAATTCAATTCGAACACCTGAAGGATTCAGTGTTCCTTCAAAAACCTTCCGAACTCTATCATTCAGTGCTTCATAAATTCCTGTTTTTCCCTGTAAAAAATTATCATCAGGAACAGCGTATAAAATCAATGTATGTTGAATATTTCCGCTGCTGCATGAGTCAATTATTTCCCGTAAATTAAGTAATTGGGTTTCTTTATCTTTGGACGAAAGACTCACTTTTCGTTCAGCTTCATCTAGCAATACAACAACCCCTTTATAACCCATGATATTGATCCACTGGATTACCGAACGAAGCATCTTAAATGCATTTGTTTTATCTATCTTTTCGGCAATTCTAAACCTCTTCAATTCAGTCTTTGGGGGATTTTCTCCACGTAGCCACTGAATAATAATATTAAAATCGTCATCTTCGTTTTGAAATAATGCAAGAAATGCTGTTTTTATGGCATTTTCAAAACTTTTACTCTCGAAAGGCCCAAGAGAACGAATATATTGGAACATTGCCTCCTCTACTTCCCCCTCTTTGACAGCATTTTCTATGTTTTCTCGTTGCTGGTAATACCAACTCTTAAAAATCGCTTCAATACCACGATCATATCCTTGGAAAAGTGTTTTTGGCTCTTGGGCGTACATCAAATTTCCAACAATTTCCTTATACACAAGTTCAAGTTTGTGAAAGGGTGCAGAATCCGCTTTTAATTGAATATAGGATGTAATATAATTATATTTCCAGGCTTTTCCTTGAACACTATATAAAAAATGTGTTTTCCCACCTCCATAATTCCCCAGAACCAATTTAAATGAACTCCCTCCTTGTTCAATAAAAAACTGTAGATATTCGTCTTCTATCACCTGAAGATAGGGATCAATACCTGCAGTGAAATAATCATATCCGTAAATTGGAGGTTGTCCAGTCCCTCCAACATCATTAATAATTCTGCGTGCAAGGAGTTGATCCAATTCCGGCGTTATTTGTTCTGGTTTCGATACTTCTTCAGTCATTATACCACTTCGATGAATTTTAGTCCGGAAATTACCTTTCCTTCGCTTGACGTTATTCCCAGAGGAATCCAGATAAAATCATAACGGTTTCTGGTTTGAGCACGAGTTGCAGTAGTAAGCTTCATTTCATAATTGTTGATCCTTCTTTTTTTCAGGCGAGAAAGGTCATAAGAAAGATATACCCGATCATATTCAGTGAATGTTGCTTTTTTTGGATTTTGTCTAAATTTTTTTGATTGCAAGAGGAAAGCAAGTGAGCAATTTATCTCACCAATGGGCACATCACTTCCAAATGTAAGATTCATCCGATGGAGCGATAGATTATATGCTTCAAAAAGTTGATGGAGATAATCCTCTTCATTGAATGCTCTTTGTGTAATTTTTTCATATTCTTCAAAAATAACATTCGCGACATCTTCAGGTATTAATTTAGATTTGGCAAGAGATTCAAATTCTGGCCCATAAAATATTTCAGCTTTTTTCTGATGTTGATGAATTTTAATTGTGAAGAAGGAGGCTTGATAATCAGGGTAATTACCACTTAAATTAAGTCCTTTCGCATGAAGCAGGGAATCTAATTGACTCCCAAATTTCGTTTTTATACTACCTTGAAGAGTGTCAATTTCTTTATTTATATCTTCATACAATGAGGAAAGCGTAATAGGTATTTCTTCGTATAATTTGTATTCTAATTTAAATTTTTCGATTTTTTTAATCTCTTTTTCTAAAATTATTAAACGCTTATTTGGATCTGGTTCGCTTTTTGCGATATTTTTCAATGCTGTTTGAACATTTTTCAGCAATAATATATATTTCTCTATCTTTTTTAGAAATTCTTCCATTTAGAATCATGCCTGATTTTATAAGGAGATCTTAAATATCTTTTTAATTATCTTCAGAATGATGCCCAATATGATATTGTTGAATCTTGTTCTCTAAAATTCAAAAAAATCAATCCCAATTCCCGCAATCAAGATAAATTTCCACTTTCCAGGTATGAACAATACAATTGAAAAATTAACCCATAAAGACTTTATTTACTATATTATCGATTATGTGAATATTGGAATTATAATCTAACCCCAACATAATTTCATCAACCTCCCCACGTACTCCTCAATCAATTCCCTCTTAGCAAGCACATCCAACCAGTCTTTCGGTATCCCTTCTTCTCCATAGAATGCCCCTGCAAGCTGCCCATATATGGCACCTGTGGTGTCCGCATCATCACCAAGGTTGACTGCAAGCAGGCAACCTTCTTCAAATGACTCGCTCGACCGAAACGCCCAGAGAGCAGCTTCCATCGCTTTTCCCACATGCCCCTTTCCCTGGATCTCAGGCGGTTCCTTCCGGAGAAACGATCCCGCTGCGACTTCATCAATCTCTTCATGAAGTGCATGCTCCTGCCAGTAATTTGGAATTGGTGCATACCTGGGTGAGAGCAGTTCATCACGCAATGCACCAGTGATTGCTCCGACAATCATCCCCCCATAATACCTGCATGCATCCACGACGAGGGGTAATGCGTGAGTCGTCTTCGAACTCAGGCCGGACATCTCTATTGCCTCTGACGGATTCTTGGCATAGAACATGGGGACGGGTGCAAGCCGCATGAGCGAGCCGTTGCTTGCAGACCATTCATCTGCAATCCCAGGATATGGTTCTTTTGACAACATGAAGCGCTGTAGTGCCTTCCGGGTCGTCGTGCCGATATCGAAACAGGTGCCGTTGCTGCTCAGGTATCCTTCATTGAACCAGCGGCAATAGCGTTCGAGCTGGTCGATAGGGTCGAAGCCCTGCTTCTCGATCAGGCTCTCGGCAAGGCAGAGGGCAAGGGATGTGTCATCGGTCCACTGGCCAGGAGAGAGATTGAAGGTACCTCCGCATCCTATCCCGGTTAATGGCTTGAATGTCCCGGGAGGGCGAAACTCAATTGGTGCACCAAGAGCATCGCCAACGGCCAATCCAAGAAGGCAACCACGATAGCGGGACGCAGGGGATAGCATTAGAACGAAGTTAGTTTAAGGAAAGATTAGTGTTGTCTATTGGAAAAGTGTAAGGATTAATTTTCATCTCTCCATCCTTTATACAAAATAAATAAATTCAAATTTGAGTCGAATTTTTAAATAAGCAAATTGATCCCTATCCTATGGGGGATATCGAAAAACATCATTTTGACCGGGAAATTATCAACAAATGGGTAATTGCAGAAAATAATCATTTTATTGATAGTTACTTTGAAAAGTATAATCTGTTACAGTACAACTCAAACGGTTTTATTGGATATATCTACATCGACCATATTGCAGGAATCAGCCTCCGGATTCACTCGCTTTGACGAATTGAACTTGGTGAAAAACCACTTATTGTTGCGAATATGCTTGATATTGGCCATATGCTTATTCTTCGATATGGAACGTTTGGTGATGTTTCTTTGTTAAGCCAGGAACAAATTGATGATTTGTCCTTACCTGCAGAGCCGGATTGGCTCGTTCACTATGAACCTTCCAAATACAGCGATATAAGGGAAAGAGTTGACATTGACCAATTTAGGGCCCCTGGTTTTTTCGATGATGTATCCGTTATCCTCATCTCAAAAAATAATGAATATACACCTGAAGTAGTCTGGGTCCGTCTGGATGAGATGATGGAGGGCGGAATGGTATTTCGAGGACAGCTATTAAATGAACCAAATGCTGATTTTGGTGTCCATTCTGGAGAAATCATCCAGGTATTCTATGTTGAAAATGAAGGTAACCGCTTTCTGGTCTCAGGGAACGGGACTAACAGTTTTGAACCATAAATTTGACAATTCATATATTTCAGACAAATGGGAAAACAATAATTAAGAGATGATAGTAACATTCATACAAAAAACGCGTGCCACAATTTTCAAAGGAATTAAGAAAAGGAGGGCATATAACCCTCCGTTCCGACGCCCCGGCCGGGATTTGAACCCGGGTCAAAAGCTCCGCAGGCTTCTAGGATATCCTCTACCCTACCGGGACAGGAGCGACAATTCCATCGGATTGTCTTCTTATTAAAAAGACGTAGAATCATATAAGAGTATTGAAACCAGTGCAAGCGGTTTGTACACTTGTTGATCGTAAGCGAATCTATGATGGCTCCTGCCCAACCATTCAATATATAATCATTTTATATATTGAATAATCATTTTATATATTGAATGACCATTCAATGTATTGAATGATATCTGAATTCAATAAATTTGCAGGAAATAAAATACTTGGGTGGCTCCTGATGAACCCTGATTCCAGGATCCATATCAATGAACTTGCAAGAGAACTTGGTGCCTCCCCGGCAACAATACTGAAGTACTCAAATCTGTTTGAAGAGACCGGGATAGTCACGATGGAAAAAGCCGGGACTGCACGGCTGGTAATACTCAACAATGAAAATCCCATAGTAAAAGAACTTAAAAAATGCACTATCCTGCTTCTGCTTAATGAGCATAAAATAGA
>Ga0272442_10000367_pt1 | contig 74723 bp, 69 predicted proteins | sample SSMForm2O_FD_200262 | JGI IMG/M metagenome (GOLD analysis project Ga0272442, IMG submission 200262) | Marine sediment archaeal communities from Little Sippewissett salt marsh, Falmouth, MA, United States - SSM-Form-2O | ecosystem: Environmental > Aquatic > Marine > Wetlands > Sediment ...
CGAACAACTGCCTGACGGTGAGGTTCCAGGGTGGCATCTCCTTGGCCTCGTTTTTCAGTGCGGAGGCGCGCTCCTCGCTGACAATCAGCTCCGTGAGTTCTCCTCCATGGGGTGAATTCAGGTGATCTCGCATTCGGATGCTCCTCAGATTAAAGTCTATTCATTTATTGGATGATGACGATTTCCAATCGTTTCAGTTTTTTCTGTCTTTTTGCCGGGCTTAGGCTGAACCGGGAAAAGCCCTCCTGGATCCCGTCGATCTCCATGAAGCAACGTTCGGCATGACCAGGAGCGAGGTTAGGTGTAAGTTTATATAAAACCGGTCGAAGAGACTATATTATTCATTCATGTATACGCCGTTTTCTCATAATTATATGCATCAAGAATTACGCATTACCAGCAAATACCATGATAATTATTACTAGTCCTTCCATCTGTAACCTTGACAAAATCTATGAAAACCTTTTCCGGATATTTTTCAATTATTTCTGAATATTTATTTTCAAATTGGGTAATGACAATGATCTCTGATTGATCTATAACACTATTCAAATCATCCCTGATTAAGCGACATACATGGGCTTTCGATTCAATTGTATCCTTGTTGGTACCAATAAACTTTGATATATGTACACTTGGATCATAAATCAGCACATTATATCCTTTCCCCAACAGGCTTTCCACCAAATCAACCGTTGGGCTGTTTCTTAAATCATCCGTCCCCTTTTTAAAACTCAATCCCAATATTCCCACAGTGCCCTTTTTTTGATTCATTATCATCTGTAATGCTATATCCTTTTGCATTGCATTGCTTCTTTCAATATTCTCGAGTATCGGTAACTGCAGGTCCAAATCATGTGAAAGCGTTACCAATGCTTTTAAATCTTTGGGTAAGCATGATCCACCATAAGCAAAACCGGGTTTAAGATAATAAGAGGAAAGATTCAGCCGTTTATCCCTACAAAAAAGATCCATAACCGAATGCGAATCAATTCCTATCCTCTTGCATATGTTTCCTATCTCGTTAGCAAAGGATATTTTCAAGGCATGGAAGGTATTGTTGACCAACTTGATGGTTTCGGCCACTAAGTTGGATACCACAATCAATTCTCCCTTTACGTCCTTGTACAGTTCCCGCAAGGTTTCAACAGCTCTATCCGAACTGGAACCGATTACCGTAAAGGGAGGGTTATAATAATCGTCAACAGCGGAACCCTCTCTCAGAAACTCCGGGTTTGACACAACAGAAAAATCAACATCGACATTCTTATCCGATTCTTCTTCGATTATGCTTGTCACCTTTTTACTGGTACCGGGCGGCACCGTGCTTCGGATTACGATAATATGAAAATTCCTCTTCTTCTTTAAGGCGGTACCTATTTGCTTTGCAACGGTGTATATATGTTCCAGGTTTAACTGTCCTCTTGCGTCATTTGGAGTACCTACACATAAAAATGATATTGCGGAAGACATGACCGCGTTTGTGTGATCCGTAGTTGCGGAGATTCTTCCTTTCTGAAAATTGTTATTAATGATTTCATCTATTTCTCTTTCAACAACCGTTGGCTTCCCATTGTTGATTAACTCCACCTTCTTGGGATTAACGTCAACACCGATCACTTCATGTCCATTACGAGCCATACAGCCGAGTCCTACGCAACCCACATATCCCAGTCCAAAAATACTTACCTTCATCAGCATTTTCCTGTTAAAATGTTGTCGTAAATAATTTGATTTATATCATCCCATGCTTTATTTAGCTCTTCTCTGATTTTTTTTCTATCAGCCGCCATTATTTCCGTTTCTTTATCTTCCGTTGTATCTCTGATTATTTCTTTGAGAAGCTGCATATCAGTAATATGAAACAACAATTTTCGATTTATCAGCTCAGTATTTACACTCATGTTTCTGATCCCGCAATATATACTTTTCACACCGAGGACAGCGCCTTCCCGTGCAATACTGTCACCATTGGATATGAGCAGCTTGCTGTAATACATCAATGAATGTATGCCATGAATCGGCTCTTCCAATATCACCCACTTTTTATATATACGCTTTCTGCTTTTATTTTCCAAAGACAAAAGTACGGGAAGATTGATTGCATCAAGGGCATATAATTCTTCGATAAGGTTCTCTTTCTGTTTTTGATAGTTGAGGCTTCCTGTATCAACTTCTCTGATAAATACATATTCGTAAGGGTTAAGATCGTACTCCTTGAGGACTTCGGGATCAGGATCAAAATACTTCGGAGAAAGGTATGCCCACTCTTTTAAAGCGTTGAAAGGGACTATATTCCTGCCGCTTCTTTTACATGCCCTCGGAATAAAAAACTTATCCGCAAACAATCTTGATAAAACAAAATTGATTTTGTATTCAGGATCATCATAGACAAGCAACGCCCTGGTTTTGTGCAGTTTACTGATAATTGCTATTTGAAAAGCTGCAACGCCTAAATAATAATCATATTTTTTATTAAGAAGAAATATGAGCAGCTTGAAGAAACGTATGATACCTGTTTTGATATATATCCCAATAGGTTTCTTGGAATGATCTCCGATTACATCATAATGAAAAACCGGATATTCATTCTTGAAAATGTCGACGACTTTCCCACGATTCAACAGGATGAAATCTATCTCGATGCCCTCCAACTTGTTCAGCTTATTGAGTAAATTGAAGAAAAAGTTTATGTGCGCGGCATGCATAATATCAACTAATATTTTCATAAGATACTATTAACTTTCCGATGTAATTTATTTGGTAATCTATTACCTATTTACATTATTAATTCGAAGACATACGGTCACTGATGAGGATATGATAATTTTCATAAATATTGTATTATTGAAGATCCGCCTCCGATAACAGCACGTATATGAAAAAGCCTTTTCAAAATCTATTCTCAACCATAATAACACTTATGGAAACGGATTTCAGATGATAGTTAAATATACTCGGGAATACAATTCCTTATTATATACCATTTCTACGATTGCTTCTTATGAAATGAATTTGTCTCAATTTGTATTGAATATCCTCGGACAGGCTCCTGTTTACGGCAAGGAGGTCGGCGAGAAACGCCACAAGCATGGTCTGAAAACCCATTCCGAGAAAAATACCCGTGAGTATGAGCGATTGCACGTGCCCGCTGCCCTGGCCGGAAAAGTAAAATACAAGAAATCTTATTCCCAACACGAGACCGAGCGAAAACAAGAATACTCCGATTGAGGTGAAAAACCTGAAGGGCTTGTATACCACGAATATCCTGGTCATCGTGACCAGTGAACGAACAATGTAAGCGGGGATGCTCTTTATCAGGCGCGAAGGGCGCAGCTTTTGGTTGACCCCTATGGGAACGGATATGATGGCCATGTTTTTCCTGCCCGCCTGAATAATAGTTTCCAGAGTATAGGTGTAGTTGTTGAACACGTTGATGTTCATGGCTGCATTTATACTGATCGCACGAAAACCGCTCGTGGTATCGGGAATGCTCGTCTTACTGATCTTTCGGACAAAGTAACTCCCGATCTTCTGCAGGTTTTTCTTTATAAAAGAAAAATGCTCTATGTCCCTGATCGGTCTTTCGCCGACCACTATATCCGCGTCGCCGCTCAGTATCGGTTCCACGAGTTTCGGAATGTCATGCGCGTTGTACTGATTGTCCGCGTCAATATTGACAATGACGTCCGCTCCCAGTTCGATGCATTTCTCCAGCCCCGCCATGAAGGCCTTGGCAAGTCCCCGGTTCTTATTAAAGCTGACTACGTGATTCACCCCGTTTTCTTTTGCAACCGCGACGGTTTCATCCACGCTTCCGTCGTTTATCACCAGCCATTCGACTTCGGTGCACCCCTCCACCCGGCGCGGCAGCTGCTTCAGCACGATCGGCAGGTACTTCTCTTCATTATAACAGGGAATCTGAATTATCAGTTTCATCCGTATTCCTCAAATACATTAATACCCGTGCGGGAAAGATCCGGGGACAGGTAGATCCGCCTGTATATGCGGAGCCTTTGATATAACTATAATAACGTAATTTTTTAAATAATACGATTGTTTCTGAGACTCCTTATAACTATATAATTCCCCTTCCAATAACTTCAAAACCATTCCACCAATCATCAGCCTGAATATTATTTAACTTCATCTTGAGCAAAGATTGAAATCCCGCGTTTTGCTGGACGAATTCCTTATTCGCTTCTTCAACCTGAACCCAGCTGACATCATCCACCAAGATGATGGCCCTGTCACTTTAATAAGGAACAAGAGCATCTAAGCCGTCAATCTGGCCCTTCCATCATCAACCGTACATACTGTTGTGAAGTACGACTCGATGCTCGCCTCATTTTCAACTTCAAATACCCTCTCGAGCAGCGCCTCATTGTCATTGATTTTTAATAAAATCCAACCGTTTAAGTTCGAGAAAATACAACACCTCCGAACGAACGTTGATACAATACATTTCACCGGCCCATCATGATCAGGTGTTTCAGGCAGAGCGCTGCTTCATACGGGTCTGCATAGTAAAGGCCCTTCTTCTGAGATCTGCAGAGCTCCTTCAGCTCCACATTCTTTTGAGAAACCAAAAGGGGGACGTCGTGCCGGCTCGCACACAGTACGGCTTCCTGATACCCGTCGATATCCAGAACCCAGCATACGGCGGCACCGGCCATCTGATCTTCTGTTATCCAGTCGCACAGGATAAACAGACAGTTGTTACCGTTCATTATATCCATGAAGATCTTTAATGCTTCGGTATGTATCTTCGAAAACCCTCTTCCGGCGCAAACTACTATCCTGCGCTTTTCAGCGGACATGTCTTTAGGTACAACCGTATCAGAGTATACCCTCAATATTTTTTCTGTATGATTTTCGAACGTGTTGTGTTCTATCTTTTGGAATGCATTTTCGCCAAGAATCCGTATACTCTCCCTGTTCACTAAAAAGGATTCCATCTTTTGAGCGAGCTGACGGGCGTTTCCCGGCTCAAAAAGACAGCCCGTAGTTCCATCTTCCACGATCTCCGGTATACCACCGATATTGGATGCGATGACCGGAGTGCGGGAGGACATTGCTTCTGTTATGGTGCCGGGGTGGTTCTCGGGACATATCGAGGGCAGGACAAGGACATCCGTTTCCCGAAAGATATTTTTAATTTTATCGTTACTTATTCTTCCCCAGAATACAACACTTTTTTGAAGTCCCATCTTAGTGACGTGTTGCTTGAATCTATCGAGCTCTTCACCGATACCGACAAGATTAACTCGAAATTTGTATTTATTGATATGGGTCAATGCATCGAGGAGTATGTGGATGCCCTTATGCCTCCCAAAATGGCCAATAAATGTGAAACGCACTTTATCTGTCCCCGCCCTCTTTTTCTTTACTACCGAATACCTTTTAACATCGATCCCGTTCCAGATCACCTCGATCTTTTCGGGGGGAAATCCTGCAGCTATATACACCTCAGCAAGGTACCGGCTTGGGCTGATGAACATATCAACTTCTTTTAGCTTTAGGTCAAAATAGTCCTTTCGTATTTTCATTGGTATCTCAAGGTCATCTTCCGACTGAATGAACGGCATACATTTATCACAGTCAGCGTAATTATGACATATCTCACCTTTATGATTAATCAGTGTATTCTTATAACAGATCCCCCAGTGATCGTGCAGCGTTAATACTGTCTTTGCCCCCGCTTTTTTGGAAAGATGAATAAGACCGAGTGAGAGGCCGATGATATTGTGCATATGCACGACATCCGGTGAAAAGTTGGCGAGCAAAGAACTGAAGTGTTTTTCTACTTCTTCATGGAAGAAGTTCACACGATTTGCCTGATAATCCTCGGGGGACAGGTGCACCCTATACACATCCAGTGAATCATACTTCTCCCTGACACATTCATACCTCTGCGAACTGCCCCCGAGTTCACCGGCAAAAACGGTAACATCATGCCCCAGACTCTGTAATACCCTGGCCTGTTTATGAGTAACGAGTTCGGCTCCACCGATAAAGTTGGGCGGGTAGACATTGGAACAGATGATAATTTTCATGTTTAATTGTTTTATTGAAAGAAAGATTTCATATCATTGCTGTCCCAAATAGCAATTTTTCAATCAATGCAATGCAAGTTGTACCATATGGGCATAATAAGCAAGGTAGCACGAAGCACCCTCGCTCATGTCAATGAAAGATGATGTAGATATCTTCCTGTGAAGGTAATTAAGGAAATGGTTCAGCCCGATTAAAATGTTGGCAGATCAAACACCTAACAAATAACTATGGAAGATACTCCATAGGAAGCTACTCCATATTAACAAGGTACCACCGTCAGAAAAACAGCGCAAGGAGATTGATGCCATTGTTTCCGGGAAACATATTGGAGAAGTCGGTTCAAATAATTGTGCAGTAGGCATAAGTGCAGAAGGCAGTGGTGTCTGTCTCGCAAGATGAGGGGATTTTAGACTTCACAACAAATAATTCATTTTTTTACTATTTGATTTATAATTGGACACTATTGTTTATCAATAACCATTCTATTTCTCATAACATTCCTTAATAGGGATGGCAATGTCTACGGGCAATAACATGAACCGCTCTCAGAACATCCTGGTAACGGGCGTATGCGGATTCATCGGACGTCATTTCGTCGCCTCTCTGCTGCGCGACGGCTTGAAGGTCGCAGCCGTCGACACCAGCCCCGTCTTCCCCGAGGAGTGGCTCGGGAGCGAGAGCCGGGGGGATGTGCAATGGTATCAGGCGGATATCGGGTCCCCGGACCAGCTTGCCGCCGTTTTCGAAGACGCGCGCCCTGAAAGCATCGTGCACCTCGCAGCCTTCATGGGACATCGAGAGTGCAAAGACAATCCCGCTCTTTGTTACCGAAGCAATGTCTCGGGCATGCATAATATACTCGATATGTGCACCATATTTAATATCAACAAGTTGATTTATTCTTCAACCACGAGCGTGTACGGCAGTGCTGTATGTCCATGCAGGGAGGAAAACGCACCGGCAAGCCCGCACTCATTGTACGCACAAACAAAAAGGACAGCCGAGCTCATGATGCAGTCATACTGCACCTCTCTTCGGATGCACGGTCATGTGCTGCGAATGGGGAATGTGTACGGACCGGGTCAGAAGGAAACCCGCGTAATATACCGCTTTACCCGGCAAATCTATTCCGATGAACCATTAACGATTCGAGGCAGGCTCGAGAACAAGAGAAATTACCTCTACATCGACGATTGTGTAAGGGCTTTGAAGACGAGTTTCGGATCGTGCAGCGGCTTCGATATCTTCAATATCGGCGGGAACAGGGAATCATCCCTCGAGGAAATCATATCGATACTTTCGTCTCTGATGAAAAAGGATGCATTGATCGGAAACTACATAGATGATAAAGACGGGATTGAAAATACATGTATAGATACCACGAAAAGTTCCATGAAGCTGGGATTTACTCCCCTATTCTCGATCGACGAGGGCCTGAAAGAATTCGTCGACTGGTTCAAATCGGAATGTATAAAAGGAAAATAAACAATGCGGCATACCTATCTCGCATCGACCTATAAGATTCTCAATCACCTGAACAGGGTAAATGTATATCTCAAGGGAGAGCCCGTCTACCCCGTCACCCTGGAACTCAACATCACGGCCCGCTGCAATCGTCATTGCAAAGATTGTCCGAGCATATTGGGAAGAAACGCGCCCGATCTTTCTCTTTCCTCGATTCGTTCATTATTCAAAAACATGCAGGAAGAGACACCGGGTTTGATTGTGACCGGCGGTGAGCCGACTCTCCACCCGGATTTTCCGGTAATCCTGAGGGAAGCGCACGAAAACGGATTCAAGGAAATCGCGGTTATTACCAACGGATCTTTCTTGAATGATCCGAACGTATATGAACCGCTCTTGAAGTATGCATCCGCAGTCAGGGTTTCATTGTACGACTGGAACGGAGGATCGTTTGAATCCCTGCTGCCGACACTGGAAAGGATCAATGCTCTTCATAATCGTATCGTGGAATCGAAAAGTCAGCTTACGATCGGTACCAGTGCTCTCACTCAGAACAGTGAAGCCTCACTTCTTCCAGAATTGACCCGTTTGGCCGTGGAAAATGGTGCGAATTGGATCTATTTCCTACCCTGTTGCACAAAAGACCCGGACGGGAACAAGATCCAACTGGAACAGGGAAAGATTTTTACAACAATACATTCACTGAAGGATGAATACCAGTCAAGCCCAGGTTTCGATGTATTCTGTATTGACGAACGATACAACGAAAAGAACCCGTCCTTCCGCGGTTATCACGCGGCGTATTTCATATTCGTCGTGGGCTCAGACGGCTGTAATTATCTGAGCTCGGAATCGAAATACAAACCCGATTTCATGCTGTTGACATCGGCCGAAACGAACGAGAACCCTCTCTTTAACAGAAACCGTCTGTCACGCATTGCTGCGGTACATAGTGAAGAGTATTCTCCCAAGGGGAACATGAATCGGGGCATATTGTACAGCGATCTCATACAGAAACTCATCGATCACAAAATAGATATGCAATCTCTCGAGAAACGAATGGATGCGATGCGTTTCCTGATGGTCAATATCATCTAAAAGGATTGTTAACAGAAACCACTCCATGCGATACTCGATTCTTTTACCTACGCACAATAGAGCCGACGTTCTGAAGTTTGCACTGCAGTCTATCTTTGCGCAGACGGAAGCAAGCTTCGAGGTGCTGGTCGTCGGAGACGGGTGCACGGACGGGACCGCGGATGTGGTTAATGCGTTCGACGATCCGCGGATCCTGTGGTACGACCTGCCGAAGGCGCCGAACTTCGGGTACGCGAACCGAAACATCGCGCTGAAGGAGGCGCGGGGCGAGCTCGTCGCATTCCTGGGCCACGACGACCTGTGGTTTCCGGATCATCTCGCCCTTCTTTACGAATGCTTCACTGCAAACCCCGGGCTCGAGCTCGCCTATACGATGCCGGTCTTTGTTCATCCCGACGGGCAGATGCTGCCCCTGCACTTCAACCTGCACGACGACGAGTTGCGGGGACAATGGGCCGACATGAAACGGAACGTGCTGCCCGCAGGCTGCGTGGTTCACCGCAGAAGCTGTTTCGCGAAATACGGTTACTGGGATGAAACACTTCCGAACTGCGGGGACTGGGAGTTATGGGCTAGAATCATGAAGGGCGGAGGGTGGAACAGGTTCAGGTATCTACCCGTCGCAACGTGCCTTCATTTTCGGGCGATCTGGAGAAGGAATCCCGTTCTCGTACCGCATGAAGTCGCATGGCACGCGGACAATGTGGACGAACTCAGGTGTGCCGCAGGAAAGATACACGTGGACTGCAGCGGCTATGATCTCGAACAGGAGGCGGTATGGCACCACATAAAAGAAGGTGGTGGTTCCCCGGTTTCCGAGCTGAGGAACGCAATGGCCGTGTTTCTCCATCGCGGTAATCTCGAGATGGCCGCGCTCAGCGCGAGGCACGAAAGAATGGTTTCAGAACATAGAAGGCTTGCACTCGCGAATCTGATGTACAGCTCAATACTGTACAACCACGGTATAGCACCGCCTGAGGATGTAAACGCAGTCTCGTTTTATCACTTTCTTGAGGACGGGGAGCTGAATTTTTGGGTCACCCGTGATACGGCGCTCTTAACGCCCGGTGTTCACGGCAAGACCCGCCTTAAGCTGTTTCTCTGCTGCGGAGACGGAAATCAGTACTCGCGCTTCCCTTTCACCCTATCCGTACTGAAAAACGACAGAGAGATCAAGACGCTGCTCTTCGACGATTCAGGTCAATGCCGCACGGTCCTGCTAAATGTCGATAAAACCACACGCGTCACGTTTCAAAGTGACGGATGGCTGATCGTTAACGAGACCGAGGCGAGTGCGAGAATCACAAACATCACTATCGGAAGGGAGAGAAGGTTGAATCCCCATATTTTATTAAAAAGAATCGCGGCATCATTATTCAAACATGAAAGGAAACCGGTATAAAGAAACCCGCGGTCGCTTCACCCTACAAAATCGCCTGGCACGGCAATAGACTAAAAGATTACATCGATGGAAAACCGATTTTTCCGGTGTCTGTAGAGTTTGACATTACGACCGAGTGCAACAGGGGATGTGAATACTGCCCCAGCTCGCGGGGACCGAATGCAATGAAGCTCGATATGGCAATCCTGGAGCGTTTCTTCCGCAGCCTCGAAGGACAGACAAAGGGCCTGCTCATGAGCGGGGGTGAACCGACGATCGCCGAGACCTTTCCGCACACGCTCCAACTGGCAAAGAAATCCGGCTTCGTCGACATATCGCTAGTGAGCAACGGATCCCAGCTTTACCGGAAAAGGGTTCGTGATGCCCTTCTATCCGACGCCAGTGTAATACGCATATCGGTATACGGCTGGGAAAGCGGGCAGCCTGATGAGGAATTCAAACAGGTTCTGAAGCAGGTCGAAAAACTCAGAAAAGAAATCGAAGACAGCGGTTCCTCGCTGGAAATCGGTTTCAGCCTCTTGACACATTCTTCGATGATAGATCGAATCCCGGCAATACTCGAGACGATACGGGACGCGGGAGCTCACTGGCTCTACTTCCACCCGGAGTGCGACGGGTGGGGAACAGGAGTTTTAAACCAGTTCGCGCAGGACGGCGTCATAGCGAAAATTAAGAAAATACAGAAAAGGTACGACAGCTTTGCCACCTACCTGTGCGAGGAGCGTTACCATAAAGATCCTCTGGCCTTCGACCGGTATCACACATCATATTTCTTAATGGTGATTGGTGCGGATGCCGGCATATACCTGGGTACCGAAGGCAAATACCAGCCGCACCTGAAAATGGGGAAACTGACGGAAGAATGGAAAACAGACGATCTATGGGACGAAAAACGTTGCAATAAAATCGTGGCCACGAACAGCGATAACTACACCGCCATAGACGGAAGGCACCGGGGCGTGCTCTACAACCACCTCGTTCAGCAGATTATTTCGGGGACTTTGGAATTGGACGGAACGATAAAGAAGGCGCATGACACGGGCATGCGGTACCCCTACGTGCTGTAATTCATAAGAAAAGTTGCCGATTCGTTATAATGAACAGCCCGCGATTACCGCATCCGTCTTATCCGAAAACGGAACTCGTAAGTTTTTGAAGGACGACGGTTCGAATGCCTGAATATTTAAAAAGACACAATAAGCATAAAAAAACCCCGGTCATCATCTGCCCCTATGTTCATGCTCATGAGAAAAATGAAATGCGGGAGAAGTTCAACGTGAATAATAAGGACGGAAAGCACCTCCCTTTCTTTTTATATCACGACAGAAAGAAACGTGGGCCGGAGCTCTCGTTCGAACACTGCTGGAACCGGTTCCCCAAAAGGGACGTCATCATCGTCCATTCGGACATGTCGCCCATGCCGGATGATACCACGAACCAATGGTACGAACGTCTGCTGGAATACCGAGATTCTCTGCCCAGGGCCGGGATGATCGCATGCAACCTCTATTATACTATAGAGCACAACCAATCGAAGCGTATCCAATATGCCGGAGGTACGTATAGAAACGGACAGGTATCACATCTATACGGTCACATAGGCGAGAATGGAATCACATTGGATTTGCTAAACCGGGTCCGAGAGGTGGACTGGGTTACTTTTGGAGGCGTACTTATTCGGCGGGAGGTTATAGATGCGTGCGGACCCATCGATCGACGCTACAGATGGGCCTATGTCATGGACGTGGACTACTGCCTCGAGGCGCGTCTTCGCGGTTTCCGGCTGTACCAGGTACCTGTAGCGCTCCAGCATATTGAAAGCAGGACCACCGGTCCGATGCTGGAGAGAAGCGCAGAATTGCAGGATATTTTTCACGAGAATTTTCGTATCTTCAATGAAAAATGGCGGTCCTTCGCGCCTCCATCCATTGTCACTCCAAGGGGAGAGTAAAATCCAACACATCTCACACGTCCGACATCACGGTAAACTACCTGGAGAACAGGCAGTGTTTCTTTAGTTTTACCAAAAATGCAACGGCCATATCCGGCAGAAGGGACAATATCCTCTGTTTTAACTGTTTGAAGGTTTCTTTAATGCGATATTTCATAGGAAACGCGCCTGATAAAAGCCCGATGAAATTTTTAATCCTATTGACCTTTCCACCGAAAATCCTCTTGCACTGAACGGTAAACACATCCTGCTCCGTAAGAACAATCCTTCGATACTGCTCAAAATCCGCAACGCGTGTATCGTAATTTTTTAAACAGTCTCTGATCCTCATGACTATTTGCTTCGGTTGAAAATCGGCGGTCGGGAACCTGTACCCGTCGGGAACAGGCACGTCCTGATGAAAAGCGCCAGCCCCGCTGTCTCCCACTATGATACACAACCCGTTTAGCACGGCCTCTCTCGGAATCCTGTCCCGACCCGGGAAATGACCGAAATCCACATACACCTTGCTCCTTCGCATGAGCCCGATTATCTCGCGCCTCTCCATATTTTCGATCGGAACCCAGAAAAGCGAAGGAGATGCCTTCATCAATCTCTGTATATATTCAAATCCTTTCACAGGGGAGTATAAAACAATGTCCTCCCTTTTATATTCTTTCCCCTTTTTAAAGAACTCCTTGTTGATTGGAGCTGTCAGCGAATTAATATATTCTGCACCATGGTTTTTTAAAAATGCTTCCGCGTATTTGCTTTGTGCGAGATGAACCACTCCCCTGTTTCGTAATTCATCAAAGGTAAATGTAACATTTTGCGTATAATGGTAGTCGACGCTCAACCACCAGACAACTTTTTGAATAGAAAAATATTTATCAAGCTCCTTCGTCTTTATCTCAGGCACGATCAGGATATTCTCCTTTTCATCCCTTATCTCGCCGGTCCACCGCACGCGGTAATGCGAAAACTGCTTCGGTGATGGATCTTTCATTTCAGGATAAAATACCATTTTGGCATCGTGCCCGTAGTACCGCAGCTTCCAGACAAGGGCATGTAATGACTCGGGACCGCCGGTTACGATACCGGCCGGACATAGAACGAATATTTTTGTATCCTTGAATATTTTTAACATATTTCGCGCTGTCGCATGCCCGCGTCATGGATTTTTTTGTAAGATATACTATTCCTTATATTATACAACATTAAAAGCATGCGGAGTACCGATAGGAGAGGATTGGCGGACGGAGTCAGCATTCACCGGGTATCTACTGTGACCGATGATGCCTATCTTTCCTATTCTTATCACTCAAAAAATATTCTATGTTCCATATGAGGAAGGTATTATATAACAACAGGAACCGGTACGGCGGCAATTATGAAAAACGATATATGGAACCTCCGGGCAAAACAACGCGATATACTTCGCAACGTGCTCGATCCTGCCGATGAAGCGGGTTTGAAAAACCGCTACATCGACATAATTCACAAGTATTACCTGCGTCGGTATTTCATCCGGCATGACGGCGGATCCACACTCGACTTCGGATGCGGCGTCGGCCGGATTTCCTCCTGGCTGGCGAAATTTTCCCGGCATGTCGTGGGGGTCGATACCAGCCCGGAATTCATTAAAAAGGCAAAGACGCTCAACAAGAATCGTCGCATAAGCTATTACCGGGGAGGACTGGATATACTCGGCAGTAACCGGAAATTCGACAGGGCGATCTCAGTCTGGGTGCTGCAGCACATACTGACGGACAGGGAGATTGAAAAAACCGCCGGGCTTCTCGGCAACCTGCTCAAGCGGAATGGGTATTTTTGCCTTATCGAACAGGTTTGCAGGCATAACAGGTACATGCGTCTTCCGGACACCGGCGAAGTATATCTTGTTCACAGGACAATGGATGAATACACCAGGATATTCTCACAAAACGGATTCAGGCTCCGTCGTGCCGTTCTCATGCCCGAGACCGTCTGGGGTTTCGTCTACAGGGTTATTCGGAAAAATCGACTCCCGCGTCTCTCGCTCAAAGTACTGCCGTTGACGGTTCTTTTCGATATCATCTTCGCATGGGCGGTACTCAAAATTAAAAAAATGCCGGCCACTGGAAGAATAGACTGCCTGCTGCTGTTTAAAAAAAGTACGGACACCAAATAATACATTTCTGTATTTACTCGATAAATTTGAAAAACAGGGGATGCAAAAAAACCATGATACCGGTAATCGATGTTCGGCCATCATGCGGGCAGGACTGGGAAACCGCATGCGCGTACAACCCGGGCCTCGCGTTCTTTCAGACCGAGCACTGGCTGCACGTACTTGCACATGCCGGGATGGGCTATCAGGACAAGAGCCTGAAAATAGCATTCAGCGATAGGAAGGAGGTTCTCCTGCCGCTCATGGTAAACACCATAAAACTGATATTTCCTTTCAGTGAATACAGGTCCCTCCCCTTCGGAACATACGGCGGCCCTATAAGCCTCGACGGCTCACCTGTTTCACCCGGTCACTTAACCTCGATTCTTGATTGGCTTGTAAAGCAATTTAATTCAAGGGTCAACATGATCCTGTATGAAACTGCAATCCCCGGGGAGACCCTTCCCGCCGGGTGGAAAACGGCTGAAGCCTATACGCACATACTTGATCTGAAGGATGGTTTCGAACACATATGGAACAATTGCTTTATGAGCAAGACACGAAATCAATGCCGCAAGGCACGGAAAAACGGGATATCCTCACGCTCCGGTGATTCCCTCGATGACTTCCGGATGTTTTATGACATCTATGAGAAGAATACGAAAATATGGGGATACAGGACTCCTCCTATTCCTTTCTCAATTTTTAAAAACCTGCATAACAACCAGGACCACGGAGTACAGCTTATGCTTGCCGAAAAAGACGGCAGGACGGTCGGCGGCATGCTTTTACTTGCAAATGCCAAAACAGTTTTTTACTGGCTGGGAGCATTTTTAAAGGAATTTAAAAATCTGTATCCCAATAATCTGCTGATAGAAGAAGTACTCCGAAAATGCTGCGAAAAAGGCATGCGTGTTTTCAATTTCGGAGCAAGCGGTCCTCTTGAAAGCGTGAAAAAATACAAGGAAAGCTTCGGAGCGGAGATTAAAAAATACCATACCCTTAACTACTATCCTCCTGCGTATTACTGGTGCAGCAGGATTAAGAGAGTATGTGGAAGGCTTATGAAACGTTGATTATACATTGATGATTACCTGAACGAACGACCCAATTCGTTATTAATTTCTGAAATCGGATTACTGAAAAGCATACGGACGAATACCGGCGATGGGGAGCCGGCGCGGGACACGGCATTCACTCAAACTCCCGCCGCCCTTTCCATGCACCTGACTTCCCGTTCCATGTTTTTCCGGAAATCTCCTCTGTCACGAATCAGCTTCTCGTTTTTGGCCGGTACCGTATTCCTCAATTCATCCAGATGATCTATGACATGGTTTAGCTTAGCGACCGACTGCTCACCGTTATCCGGATCCACCAGGAAGCCGTTTTCTCCATCCCGTATCCAGTACCTGTTTGCATCGATGTCGCTGAGAACGGGGATCAGGCCGTAGTACATCGCTTCCAGAAGCGTAACGGACGTGCCGTCCGATTCAGGAAGAGCCACGAATACATCAGACCTGTTATAAAGATCAGCAAGCTCCTTCTCCTCCAGACGGCCTGTAAACCGTACCCGCTCGTTTAGATTTAATCCGGCGGTCAACCTTTCCAGGTCCTTTCTTTTGCTCCCGTCATTGGCAATGATCAACCTGCATTTTCTGTCATGGACCCCATGGAACAGATTGATGATCTTATCGATTTGATAGATCGGTTCCAGGGCCCTGGCCGACAGTATGTTAATATATTCGCCGTCTCTTTCGTCGTTCCCCTTCTTCTCTTTGATATTTATTCCAAAAGGGATATACTTTATCCTCTCTTCAGGGACAAAACTCTTGATTTCATCTACGATATTAAGGCCATCCGTCAATATATAATCACTGAATTTTAATACGTGCCTGACAATAGAAGAATAAATAGGTGATTTTTTAGGATAACCTAATATATCAGATCCCCATACGGTCAGCACATAGGGTCTGAATCCACCCAAGCTCCCCCAAAAAGCGTAAGAGGTGGCTATATGGCCGTTGATAACAGCCGGCCGGACTCTTGAAATTATCTTTCTTATCTGAGACCGGTAATAGAAGATCCCGAAGAAAAGCTGATGGAGGGAACCCCGGAAACAGTACCGCAATACCCTGCGGCAGCGCAATCCCGACCCGTGCCTTCTGAAATACCGCTCAACAATCCTCTCCCTGTCGTCCCAGTTTCCCTCGTGGAAGAAAAAAACCTTCCCCATGAGGGGCGAAGCCAGGAATACCTGATGCCCGGTTTCGAACAGGAAAGCCATGCGTCTCTGTATGTGGATTGAACCATGAGGACCGATGAGGAGCAGCTTCATATTATCGTTTTTTTCCCTGACTAATATGACAAGAGTCTATTTTTACGGATAGACCCCGATGGACAAATATATGTCCCCGAATACCATTGGTAAAAGCAAAACCGGCCCGTGAATATCTTCGCCATCGGAAACGATCCAAACCAGGCCGCTTGCGATGACCGCTATCGAAGCCAGGCTTGACAATATCGTATAGTGGAGTACTGTATATGAGAACTTGTTGAGTAATCAAACAAAGCAAATTGAGATACAATATTCCGGACGTAATCAGGTTTATTTGATGTGACGGCAGGGAAGTTTCTATTGATGAGTGTTTCCAGATATGATCAGGGAGTATACGTGAACTATGAATGACGAAAACGAGGCGAAAAGCAGCCGGTTGTATGACACCGATACTGTTTCCCGACTGGTTCGGCACTTTTCACATGAGGCGGGACGTTCCTACGACCCATCGATCCAAATCGGAGGTCAGAGGGAGAGTTTGCGCGGACTTGGATTCGGTGCGTTGTTCGCCGCGCTCGCCGAGATTTTCCAGGCGCAGGACGTGCTGGTGGTTGGATCGGGTCGGGGATTCTCCGTAGCGTGCTTAGCACTTGCCTTGGAAAATGTTCCAGACGCACAGGTTTGGTTCGTTGATCCCGGTTATACCCAATGGCCGGTGGAACAGGCGGGGAATGACCGTGCACAGGGCCTCTGGGCGTCACCCGAAGCCACCAAGGCGTACTTTCAGTCGCATCTCAATCTAAGTAATATCCGACCATTGTCCGTCACATCGGACGACGCATTCGCACGGTTCCAACGGCATGGGAGACGATTCGACATCATCCTGATCGATGGGAATCATGGTTACGAACAAGTGCTGGGTGATCTCAGGAAGGCCTTGCTGTGTCTGAAACCGCAGGGTGTTCTGCTGGCCCACGATGCGCGCTGCAGAGCGTGGCCGGGCGTGGCGCTGGCGGTCGAAAGCATCTGCGCGGAAAACCGGTCCCTGGAATCCTTCGTCCTTTCGCCGTATCCGGGCCTGGCATTGATCCAGCAGCGTCACCCGCTCCTCGAACTGCGTCATGCAACGGTAAAAGAAAACGAGCAAATAAATGCATGGCGTGCGGCAAGCGGCGTCACGGAGAGGCCTCTGCCCAATGATAAAGATCCCCGTCCCGGTATACGTTACGATGACCCCCGGGAAGGGCTGTTTTCCGTTCTGGATGGTGATGAGCTGATCGGCGGTTTCGGTCTCAGGCGGCGAAGATTCGACGGTGCCGGACCTGACAATTTCATTCCCGACGACGGCGAGCTGCGGTCCGGTTGGCTTTCGTACGGCGCCGTCCTTGCACCGGATCGACGCGGCCGGAACCTGTGGGACCTGGTCAGGTTTAACGTGCTGCGTTGGACTGGAAGTGAGGGTCATTATAGTATCACCAAGAGAAACCTGAAGGCACGCAGCAAGCCGTACCAGATCGATCTGGTCGGACGCGCTCCGCCTTACCTTGCCTTTCACATCAGGCCGCTCAGTGATATTGAGGATCGGGGCAGCCTTCCGGTAGCGGATATGAACTCCGTCATTGAGGAGTTACGGGCCGACAACAAGCGCTTGCATGCAGCAGTAATGGCGATGGAGTCGTCACGCTCCTGGCGCATTACAAAATCCCTTCGCCATATCTCCAACTGGCTTCACCAAAGAAAAACCGGTCTGTGAACTTCTTCGTCACGGGAAACGTTTCAAACTATACCGGAGTGGCGTTTTTGCATTACTTATGATAACATTCATAGGATCGGCGTATCCACCCCCGAATTGATTATTGCGGGATAATGTTTACAACTGTCCTTTTCGAGGGCTTGATTACGAACCGGATCGTATGCCGGTTATTGCAGTAATATAAAACCATCTCTCATATCTATATTAATTTACTAAGATAACATAACGGTATAGCATTGAACTCGATCATCGATCACTTTGCGAAAATCTGCAAAGATGCACTCCTCCTTGCTCACCGCCGTCTGAAAGACCTCGGGGAGGCGGGCAGCGCTGAAATTCATACAAAGCCGGAATCGGATATCGTTACCAGGGGAGACATCGATGTATCCAACGAGTTGATTCGTTTTCTGGAAAAACAGGAAATCAATGCGATAGTGCGAACCGAGGAATCGGGGGCCGTTATGCTTCATCCCGAACCTTCCTTGACCATTTGCATTGACGATATCGACGGCACGGATAATTATTACCGGTGCAGGCAGCTGCTTCCGCACTGCACCGTAATTTCGGTGTTCGATTCGGTCGAACCCGTGCTTGCGGATGCACTGGTTGCAGCCGTTATCGAGCACAGATCCGGATACCTGTGGCATGCGGTGCGCGGAAAGGGCCTTTTTCTCGACAATGAAGCGGTACGCACCTCTGGGAAGAAAGTACTGAACAGACGAACGCTCTGTATCATCGACCATTACGCAAGCAGCGGATCCGTGAAGTCGCTATCCGGACTCTATAAAAACGCATGGGTAAAAGATTTCGGTTCCGCGGCTTTTCACTTGGCGGGAACGGCAAGCGGTTTCTTCGATGCATACGTCAGTACAATGCAGAAGGGCCATGAGCTGGGCGCGGGATACCTTTTCATGGAAGAGGCGGGAGGTTGTATTCTCGATTTCTCTGGAGCCCGATTAGGATCGCAGACCTACGATTTCAATGGAACATACGGTATCGTAGCCGCTGCGACCGACGATCTATGCGAACAGATACTGCTGAGGATATCCTGATCGCCCGTATCGGAAAAGGTGTGTTAAAATAATGTAAAATGGATTAGAACCGGAGGTATACATGGGAACCATGCAGGAGAATAAACCGATTTTCATCATCAACAGCATCGCACCCATAAGAATATGCGACAACGGCGGCTGGACCGATACCTGGTTTGCGAAATACGGGAAAATATTCAATATCGGTGTGTATCCCTATGCGGAAGTGCAGATGCAGATGTTCATGAACAAAGGCCAGAAGGACCGCATCGTTATCAATGCCGAGAACTTCGGAGAAAGGTACACCCTCCAGCCCGAGAACCTGGGTTGGGACCGCCACCCGCTCCTCGAGGCTGCGATTGCGAGGATGAAAATCCCTGACAAATACGCGTTCGAAGTCTCAATTTTCTCCGAAGCTCCCAGCGGCGCCTCAACCGGAACGTCCGCCGCGGTTACCGTCGCCCTGATCGGGGCTCTTGATCGACTCACTCCGGGACGTTTAACGCCCCATGAAGTCGCCTATCTGGCCCAGTCCATTGAAGTCGACGATCTGAAGCAGCAGTGCGGAATTCAGGACCAGCTCTGCTCCGCATACGGGGGAATAAATTACATCGAGATGTTCGATTACCCCAGAGCCTCCGTTTCCCAGATCCAGGTGCCGAACTCGATATGGTGGGAACTGGAGAGAAGGCTGGTGTTGATCTTCCTCGGTAAGTCTCACAGTTCTTCAAACGTTCATGAGAACGTAATAAGGGAATTGGAGGATGCGGGGCCGGATAACAGGAAGATCAACGATTTGCGGCAAACGGCGGGTAAATCCAGGGACGCGTTATACGCCGGCGATTTCACCACGCTCGGTAAAACGATGATAGAGAACACGGAGGCTCAGGCACGACTGAACCCCGCACTTGTGAGCCGGGATGCGTCACAGGTGATTGGAATAGCCCAAAAACACGGAGCACTGGGTTGGAAGGTGAACGGCGCGGGAGGAGAGGGCGGATCGATCACCCTGCTGTGCGACGAGCTGTCGTACAAGAAGAGGGCAATGATCAAGGAAATTGAGCAGGAAAATAAATTGTTTAAAAACATACCCATTTACCTCAGCAGGTTCGGACTTCGCATATGGGAATACGCGGTTAAGCCGGATTGAAATATCAATAAGGAACCCAAAATCCCATGATACACGGGACAGCCGTTTCAGTGGGATGTACGTGGTAAGATAACGGGCGTGTTCACGCGGCCCGGGAACCGGAATATGCTGAAAAAGCTCTTCTTAAAGGTCATGCGAAGTAAAATGTTCTCTGCGGGGAAACCGCTGATCAAAAAGATCATGTCGAAAAAACGGTACGAAGCACTGAAAAAGCAGGCGAAGAAAATGTTGAGGGCCGCACCTGTGAATGCAAATATGCGAACAGCCCCGTACCTCAAGAGCCCTGATAAATACGGCGTGAACATTGCCGGCTTCTTCAGCTCATCTCTCGGACTCGGTGAATCCGCGAGGAATATGGTCTCAGCAGTGGAAACCACGGATATCCCCTATGTATTGAACGACTGCGTAGTGGACAAACAACGAAAAATAGATACCGGGCAGGTTCATTTTCGAAACGACAACCCCTACTGTTTCAACCTCATTCACATCAATCCCGATTATTTCGATTACTTCCTCATGGACAAAGGAAAGGAATACCTGGAAAACAGGTACAACATCGGTATTTGGTACTGGGAGCTCGAAAGACTTCCCGATGTATGGGTTCGATATTTTCAGTTTTTTGACGAGATCTGGGTTGGTTCCCGTTTTGTACTGCAGGCGGTTTCATTTCTTTCTTCCGTGCCCGTCCTCACCATCCCTCCCTGTATATCATTAAAAAGGGACCCGCAAAAAAAACGGGCTGATTTCAACCTTCCTGAAACGGCGTTTATTTTTCTCTTCGTGTTCGATTTCTTCAGCAGTATGGAGAGGAAGAACGTGCTTTCACTGATCGAAGCCTTTCATACTGCTTTTAAAGACACCGGTGATGTTATTCTGCTCCTCAAGTCAATGAACGGGAACAGGTCGATAAAGGAGCGGTCATCCCTGCTGAAAAGTTTAAATGGGAAAGGGAACATAATCCATATGGAGGAATATCTTAAAAGGGAGGAGCTCGACTCCATCCTCTCCCTTTCGGATTGCTACGTATCCCTTCACCGCTCTGAAGGTTTCGGATTGGGCATCGCGGAGGCCATGTATTACGGGAAACCCGTAATAGTGACCGGCTATTCGGGAAACATGGATTATACCAACGTCAACAACAGCTTCCCGGTTAAATACAGACTGGTGGAACTGGAAGAAGACCATAAAATGTATTCAAAGGGGAGCATGTGGGCGGAGCCCGATTTAAGTCATGCATCCGGGCTTATGCGGTTTGTGTTTGAAAACCGGTCCCTTGCCGGAGAAACAGCCGAGAAGGGAAGGCATTACATACACACGCATTACAGCCCGGAAGCGGTGGGGCACAGGATAAAAAATCGACTGGAAATCATCAGATCATATGCAGAGCAAAGGAGCTCTTCATGAAAAAGGCATTGATCACCGGTATCACGGGACAGGACGGTTCGTATCTGGCGGAACTACTCCTTGAAAAGGGATACTCGGTATTCGGCCTCGTTCGAAGATCAAGCACTTTGAATTTCACCAGGATAAGCCATATACAGGACAGTATCGAACTGCTTTCCGGTGACCTGAGCGATCAATCATCGCTGGTCGAAGCACTCCGGTATTCCATGCCCGATGAGGTGTACAATCTCGCGGCCCAATCATTCGTGCAGACATCATGGCATCAGCCGGTTTTTACCGGGGACGTGACGGCACTTGGGGTTACCAGGATGCTTGACGCCGTGAAACAGGTCAAAGACGACATACGTTTCTATCAGGCATCGAGCTCGGAGATGTTCGGCAAGGTGCGGGAAGTCCCTCAATCCGAGAAGACCCCTTTCTATCCCCGAAGCCCCTACGGAGTTGCAAAGGTCTACGGCCACTGGATCACCGTGAATTATCGTGAAAGCTTCAATATGTTCAACTGCTCAGGTATATTATTCAACCACGAGTCTCCCAGGAGGGGGTATGAGTTCGTTACCAGGAAAATCACGCATACCGTCGCCCGGATCGTGCAGGGATTGGCAGAAAAGCTCGTACTGGGCAACCTCGAAGCGAAGCGGGACTGGGGATTTGCAGGTGACTACGTTCGAGCTATGTGGCTGATGCTGCAGCAGGACAATCCTGATGATTATGTCGTTGCAACCGGACGGGCACACACGGTGAGGAATTTCGTCGAACACGCTTTTAGGGCCGCCGGAATTCCGGACATCGAGTGGATCGGAGAAGGTTTGGAGGAAAAGGGCATTAACAAAAGTAACGGCAAGACAATCGTCGAGGTGAGTAAACGGTTCTACAGGCCCGCCGAGGTTGATATGCTGATAGGAAATTATCAAAAGGCGAAAACGGTCCTCGGGTGGGAACCGGCATATGATTTCCGCAGACTGGTCGACACCATGGTGAAAAACGATATGGATTCGCTGAAAAGGACATAAAATGTCTCGAATTCTCGTAACCGGAAATAACGGGTTCGTCGGGCGCCACCTGATCGACCTGCTGCAAAAGGATGATGACGTTACAATTTACGGCCTTGATATCGAGCAGGGTGATAAGGCAAATCCAGGTTTTATCTACTCACAGTGTGACCTATCGAAGCCGAAAGAGGTCCTTCAATGTGTCGAGGCCATAGACCCTGACTTCATTTTTCATCTGGCCGCGATCAGCAACCCGGGTATCGCCCGAAAAAACCCTACAGTGACCTATCAGGTAAATGTCATGGGAACGGTTAACCTTCTCGAAGCCGCCAAGTTTCAGGGGGGGAAAATCGGGATGCTTGTGATCGGGACTTCCGAATGCTACGGGATTTTCAATACGATGGAAAAGGTCGGGGAGGATCACCCCTGCCGGCCTCAGGGCCATTACGGCCTGAGCAAGGAAACGGCGGAAAAGATTGCGCTGCTGTACAATGATTACGGCAATCTGGAAGTGCTGTGCACCAGATCATTCAATCATACAGGTCCCGGCCAGCGAACCGGTTTCGTGGTTCCCGACTTCACGAAACAGGTCGCCGAGATTTATCTGGGAAAGAGGGAAAAACACATATCAGTCGGCAATCTTGATGTTGTCCGTGATTTTCTGGACGTTCGGGATGTGGTCGCCGCGTACAGGACGATCATGAACAGGGGAGAAAGCGGGTCCGTATATAATGTATGCTCCGGAGAGGGCGTTTCTATTGCACATATACTGGATGTGCTCATTGAAACGGCAGGCATAAAGGGTGTTCAAATCCGACAGAAAAGCGATAAAAAACGAAAGCGGGATGATCCATACAAGGTGGGAGACAATACACGGTTGCTGTCTCTGGGCTGGCAAAGAATATACACTTTACGGGATACGATTCGTGACACGTTCCGGTACTGGGTGAACGCATTGTCGTAACCTTCTCGGCAAGGTACGAAAGCAAACCTCCCTTTTTAACGAAAGACGAGCGCGGTGAAAATACTTATCGATTTTACTCAGATTCCTCTGCAGAAAACCGGCGTGGGAATCTACGGCTACCACCTGATACGGAACCTCATTGAAAACGACAAGGAGAATACATATCTCGTTGTTCTGCAAAGCGACGAAACATGCTTCGACGACCTGGTGTCCCGCCGGTTCATATTGATCCGCATCAGGTGCTCTCTCTTTAGAAGGCTCATTCTTCGAATGCTGTTCGAGCAGATCGCCCTGCCATTTATCGCGCGGAAGCGGGGAGCCGGCATCGTGCATTCGCTTCACTATTCCTTTCCCCTCCTTCCGATGAAAGCGAAAAAGGTGGTCACCGTCCACGATATGACCTTCTTTCTCTTTCCCAAACTGCACCTGGTGAGGAAAAGAATTTACTTCAGGTTCTTCATAAGCCGTGCATCCAGACAAGCCGACATGGCAATAACCGACTCCCTATCCACGGCGAAAGATTTCATGGAGCGGTTCCGGGTGGACGAGAGCAGGGTGGCCACGGTTTATCTCGGGAAAGACGATCGGTTCGAATGTTCCTCTTCCCCAAACGAAGAAAACATTGCGGAGGCGAAGGCTCGTTACGGAATCACCGGCGACTACCTCCTCTACATGGGTACCATTGAGCCCCGGAAGAATATCATGAGGATCGTTTCCTCCTTCCACCGGGTGGCGAATAAGAGACGGGACCTGCTTCTCGTAATCGCGGGAAAACCCGGATGGCATCACGGGGAAATCCTCGATTCCATAACGCGGAGAGAACCTGGAAACCGTGTACGATACATCGGATTTGTTGACGAACAAGACAAGCCGTGTATCATCGCGGGCGCCCGTATATTCATCTACCCGTCACTCTATGAGGGTTTTGGCATCCCCGTTCTGGAATCACTTGCCTGCGGAGTACCCACCATTACCAGCAATGTATCGTCGCTGCCCGAGATCGCGGGAGATGCGGCACTCTGCATCGATCCCTATGATGAAAATGAAATATACGAAGCAATCGAGAAACTCCTGGATGATAAAAAGCTCTACAACACGCTGCGGGTAAAATCCACGCAGAGGGCATCGATATTCAGTTGGGAAAAAACGGCCGCTGAAACTATCGCGGTGTATAAGAAACTCGTCCTGTAGGTTAAAAATGTACGATCTCATCGCTTCAATAGTGATTGCCGCGGGTACGGAGATTGAAAGACTATTGGACCTTCTCGAATGCCTGAGCAGGGTCTCACTGAAAAAGAAGATACTTGTTATTGACAATACCGATGGCGGTGAAGCGGAAAAATCCATCCGGAACAGCGATGCGGAATACATAAAAACCGATCGAAACCTCGGGTACGGCGCTGCGAACAATATTGCCATTGATGAATGGAACCGCCGATCAACGTATCACCTGGTATCAAACCCCGATATATCCTTTCGAGAGGGAACGATAGAGAAACTCTTTCGCTATATGGAGAAAAACACCGATATCGGGCTGGCCATGCCGAAGGTATTCTATCCCGACGGCAGAATCCAGCATCTGTGCAAGCTCCTTCCCCGGCCCCGCGATCTATTCGTCAGGCGGTTCCTGCCATTCAGGAAGGCCCTGGAAAGGCGAAACCGGGTGTACGAGCTCAGGTTCACCGGCTACGACCGCACCATGGACGTGCCCTATCTGTCCGGATGCTTTATGTTTATGCGAAGCGCGGTGCTCAGGGAAGTCGGAGGGTTTGACGATCGCTACTTCTTGTACCTCGAGGATACCGATCTGTCCAGACGGATACATTCGAGGTACCGGACTGTATTTTTTCCCGGGGCTGAGATCGTTCACCACTACCAAAAGGGTTCCTACAGGAATAAAAAGCTACTATGGAATCACACCGTGTCAGCCGTGAAGTATTTCAACAAGTGGGGTTGGTTTTTCGACAGGGAAAGAAAGGAGACGAACCTGAAAACCCTTGAAACACTGGGAATTTACCGGTAAGGGTTGAATTAGTTTCCTATTACAAATCTCAAGAGTATATATTATGGTCGCGCGCCACCTGAACAGGGTGAACCGCTGTTCTTTCCGAAGGAAGACGGCCGCCAGAGCGAGTGAATGAAAAAACGGCTCCTCTTTTATATTTTTTATGCCATAATCCTCCTCTCCATCCTTTATTTATCCTTTATCATCTATTTCGGGAATGCTGAGGAAGCCGCCCTGTTTTTCCTTCTACGGAGGGGGAACGTCATCCTCATCATTCTGACAGCCCTTTTTCTTTCGAACCTCTTCGACCTCATCTCATTCCGAAGGGAGCGAAAGAAGGAAACGATTTTCCTGAATGAAATAATAAAGGTGGTAGGAAAGGTTTTTATTATCATTCTTATTACTTCCTTTTTGGAATTCTTTGTGTTTTTCACCACCAAGCTGGGCCGGGTAGTCTATGTTAATTACTTCTTCCTGCTCTGCTTGTTTCTGATTCTCGAGCATATCTTTATCAGTTACCTAATTAATAAAAAAAAGGAGAGGCTCCTCTGGTTGAGCACCATCTCTCATGAACAGGTTGAAAAGGATTACAGCCTTAAACTATACGAAAAAGAAATTTACAAGTGGTCCAATAACCCGCCTTTGGATTACGACTATTCCATTTATGATTACCCTCCGAGGGATTTCAGCAATGTTAATTCTTTGATGCATACCGTCATTGCAATAAAAAACCCCGTAGATCTGATCACCTACGTCGAGGAGACCACTGAAAAAATCCCCCTCAAATACGTGGACGAGCTCTGGCTTATAAAGAATATCAGAACCTACGAATCGGTGTATGACAAGCTGAAGAAAATTTTGAGTGCCTTTACCTGCATCCTACTCCTCTTCATCCTTTTTCCCGTTTCATTTATCATAGCGCTGATTCACAAACTGGAATCGAAGGGACCGCTGTTTTTTATCCAGACAAGGACGGGATACAGGGGTAAAGAATTCAAGCTGATCAAGTTCCGGACCATGATCCGTGACGCCGAACCGGACGGGCCCCAGTTTGCCGAAATTAACGATCCACGGGTCACCAGCGTCGGCAAATTCATGCGTAGATGCAGAATCGACGAGGTCCCCCAGCTCTTGAATGTTTTAAGAGGAGACATGAACCTGATCGGGCCGAGACCGGAGCGCAGGGAGTTTATCGAAATGCTTGAAAAGGAAATCCCCTTTTACAAGCTCCGGCTGGAGATCAGGCCGGGACTCAGTGGATGGGCCCAGGTAAACGCCCCCTATGCAGGCAACAACACCGAGGAGCACCTGCGCAAGCTGGAGTACGATCTGTACTACATAAAGAACAGAAGCCTTCCGCTTGATTTCATCATCCTCTTCCAAACCATTAAGACCATGCTCACCAGCGGAGGAACCTGATCTTCCACGCCGCTCCTTTCCGAATTAGAGAACCGGATGTGAAGTCAAGGTGGTACATCTCACCCTGCGCGGCTTCCACTGGTATTTGCCATCTGCAGGGTCCGTCCGACCGTTCCGGGCTTAATGAAAAATGTATACTTTTACCGAATGCCAATAGTATACTAAACGATGATCGGCCCGAAAGACGTGTATGCAGCGTTCGTGCGTGGTTCGGATGACGTGACACATGGTTTATACCAAACGTGGACTTTGGGTTTCCGTATTCCGTTTCACCCCCTTTCTTCCTATTTGATTTTTCTCCTACAATCGTGGATAGAGGGTCGGGGACGATCTCCCGGGCCGAATGCAGAGCGTTTGTGAACAGGGCGGCAGGGAAGCGTGAAAATAACATGAGGGAACATATACCCCAGGGGAAGGACGGAACCAGTGATTAAAGGCAAGAAGTTATTCATAACAGGCGGCGCCGGTTTCATTTCCACCAATTTGATAAAACGGCTTATCGGGGACAATGAAATCGTCGTCTATGACAATCTTTCCCGCAACTCGCTCAAGGACTGGGGTCTGTGGGACCATCCGAACCTGAAAGTAATCGAAGGCGACGTCCTGGACTATAAGCTGCTGAAGAAAAGCATACCGGATGACGTTGATATGGTCATACACATGGCCGCAATCGCGGGGATCGACACCGTAATCAAAAATCCGGTTGCCACCATGGAAATCAACATGGTGGGTACCTACCATCTCCTGAAGACCCTTACACAGCTCAACCTGACGGACACAATCGAAAGACTCGTCGATTTTTCCACCAGTGAGGTATTCGGCATCAATGCATTTCGTGTGGACGAGAAGGTCTCCACGAACCTGCAGCCCGTCGGGGAGGCCCGGTGGACCTATTCGGTGAGCAAACTGGCCGGCGAGCACCTCGTCCACAGCTATCACAAGCAGTTCGGGCTGCGTACCGTTACCATCCGGCCCTTTAACATCTACGGTTCGGGCCAGGTGGGTGAGGGTGCCATACATAACTTCGTCCTTCGGGCGATTAAAAACGACACCCTGTACATACACGGCGAGGGCGATCAAATCCGCTCCTGGTGCTACATAGACGATATCCTGGATGCCCTGCTGCTCAGCCTGGAAAAAAAAGAGGCTATCGGGGAAGTGTTTAACATCGGCAACCCGAAAGGGACCATCACCATTCTGGGTCTGGCGGAGAAAATCGTCCAGCTTTCCCGATCTTCCTCTCAAATAGAACACGTGCAGAAAAACTATGTGGACGTGGAGCTGCGTATCCCAAGTATCAACAAGGCTAGAGAACTGTTGGGATTTGAACCGAGGATCGACCTCAACGAAGGCATACTGAGGACGATCGAGTGGTACAGGGAGAATATGAAAAACATGTAAACGGACGGTGATTATAAGGAGGCCGGGAATGAAGACGGATCCCCCCAGGCTCAACAGGAGCCACGGTACCGGCGAGTTTACGATCGACAGTTTCAAGCGCCTGGGTGAAAACGTTGTTTTTGAAAGGGGCGTGCTCGTATTTCACCCCGAGAACATAGAGATCGGCGACAACGTCTATCTGGGACACAACACGATCCTGAAGGGTTACTATAAAAATAACATGATCATCGGCGATCACACGTGGATAGGCCAGCAGTGTTTCATTCACAGCGCCGGTGGACTTCGTGTCGGAAAGTGCGTTGGAATAGGTCCCAAAGTCACCATCATGACCTCGCAGCACGAAACCTCAAACAGAGACCTGCCGGCCTATTTCACTCCGATCGAATTCAAGGAAGTCGTACTGGAGGACGGGTGCGATATCGGAGCGGGTTCGATTCTTCTTCCCGGGGTTAATGTCGGTGAGGGCGCGATTGTCGGAGCAGGTTCCGTGTTAACGCACGACATTCCCGCTTACGAGGTGTGGGCGGGCGTACCAGCCCGAAGGATCAGGGAGCGATGATGCTTGCCGGGCACTGGACGAGCGGTAACGCGGTGTTAAAACGTCGGCCGGGGATATGATGGCGCTCTGTGTGTCATTATCAGGAAAAACAAAATGACAACTGAAAGGCAAAAAATGGATTCGCATTCCGAGCCGAAGAAAGCGGGCCAGTTTGCAAAAGGTACATTCACCACTTTCACGGCCAGCATCATCATTTTTTTCTTGGGAATAGGTTCCTCCGTCACCATCGCACGGGTTCTCGGGCCGGAAGGGAAGGGAATCTACGTTCTCGCCGCGCTGCTGCCTTCGCTCATCGTGACATTCGGCAACCTGGGTATAGGACCCGCAACCGCCTATTACGCGGCTCGCGGAGAATTTCCCAGAAAGTTAATACTCGGAAACAACATCTTTCTGAGCATAGTAATCAGCTCGATAGGTCTTGTCGCCGGATTGATAATGATCATATTTTTCCGGCAGAGCTTATTTCAGGGTGTGGCGGCCCGTTATTTATACCTGACCCTGACTTTTATACCGGTGCAAATCTTCTCGTCCTACGTCAGGTATGTTCTGCTCGGTATTCAACGAATAAAGGAATTCAATTTCATTCAGCTGATGCAGGCTGTTTTTTTTCTGGGCTTTGTCGCGGTCGCGCTGCTGGTCCTGAAAACCGCGGTAACGGGAACCATCATAGCCTGCCTGCTCTCCTGGCTGTTTGTCGATTTGATCCTGTTGCGAAAGACAATGGGTATTGTCGGAGGAGTGGACCTATCCATCAACAAGTCATATATACGTCATTCGGTTACCTACGGGATTCAAGCCCACCTCGCGAACATACTCGGATTTCTCAACTACCGTATCGACATGCTGCTCGTAAACGGCTTTGTTGGAGCCGCCGCAGTGGGGACTTACTCCGTTGCAGTCGGTATTGTGGAAAAAATATGGATAGTATCCCAAGCGGCGAGCACGGTGCTCTTTCCCAAAGTAGCGGCCGAGTCGGATGAGGAGAGGCGAAAGGAATTCACGCCCCTCGTAGCCCGTACCGTGCTGGTGGTAACCGCACTGACCGCCGCCGTGCTCGCAGTTTTCAGTCGATGGATCGTACTCACGCTTTACTCAGACGCTTACCTGCCGTCGGTCCGAGCGCTGCAGGTGCTGTTGTTCGGTGTTGTGGCGATGAGCGCGGGACGCGTTTTCAGCAATGACATCTCGGGACGCGGTTTCCCGGGACTGAATGTTTATATCGCCGTGGCCGCCGTGGCCGTCAACGTGGTCCTGAACATCCTGTGGATTCCGAAATATGGCATTGTGGGAGCGGCCTGGGCTTCCACGGTCTCGTACACCGCATCTTCTATCGGCGCTTTGTTTATCTACTGCCGTCTTTCGGACAACAGACTGATCAAGATTTTCCTCCCGCAGAAGAGTGACTGGGCGCTTTACAGAAAAACCACGAAATACCTCATCCGGTGGATTCTGGACAAGGTGAGGACGCCCCGATGAGCTCACCGGTAAAAACAGGAACTTCCTCCCCTAGTATCCTTATCATTTCGGCCTTGGACTTCTGGTCCATGGGTGAAGGAAAAGGCGGATCGGCGCTCTATAACACGATATCCAGCTATGCAAACAGGGGATGGAAAGTCACCTTTATTACATCAAACAGTAACAGGGACGGGGCTGATACATACCATGAAAACATACGCGTATACCGCTTCGAAACTCCCCTGCTGAAACGATTAATGAAAATCAGGAAGATCGGTTATTTTGCAAAGATGCTCTGGTGGCTTCGCTTCCAGATCACGGCCTTTATGAAAGCTCAGAGATTACCCTTAAAGCACGAAATCGATGTCGTATACGGGTACGAGATATACGGAGCCCCGGTTGCCCGGGCGCTTTCCAGGCGCTGGAATATACCGCTCGTAACGAGGTTCCAAGGGACTAGTTTCGGTGCGGACTGGCATGGCAGAAAATTTCGCGGTCTCAGGGCCTGGGAGCATCGTGTCGGACTTCTAACGCCGGCCGACCTGATAATCATGACCAACGACGGCACACAGGGAGACAGGGTTTTAAAGGAAATCGGCGCGGACATGGGGAAGGTACGTTTCTGGATGAACGGCATGGACAGGGGGCTCTTCTCGGACATGCCCGATCCGGATTCGGCGAAACGCATGCTGGGTCTCCAGGACCGTCACGTACTTTTATGCGTCAGCAGACTCGTCGGCTGGAAGCATCTCGAAAGAAGTATAGAGGCCCTTTCCGGTGTCCTGGAAGAATATCATGAAACGGTGCTGGTAATCGTCGGTGACGGTCCGGAGCGGAAAAAATTAGTCACACTGGCAGAAGAGCTGGGAATCGGTGAACGTGTCAATTTCATGGGGGCTGTGCCTCATTCGGAAATACCTCGTTACCTCGCCGCAGCCGATATCTTTCTGTCCCTGTATGATTGGTCGAACGTGGGCAACCCGCTGTTGGAGTCGATGATGGCGGGAAAATGCATCGTTACACTCAACAACGGCGATACCGGACGCTTCGTCATAAATAATGAAAACGGGGTCCTGCTTGAATACGAAGACCTGCCAAAGCTGTCCGGCACGATAACGGACCTGCTCGCACACGAGACGCATAGAAAACGTTTGGGACAAAACGCTCGCAAGTTCGCGGACGAGCACTTCCGGAGCTGGGAAACCCGAATGGATATGGAGGTATCGGAAGTAAGCGAACTGATTGGGCAATCTTCAGCATAGATAAATATTCTATGCCAATAATCTCTCATATAAGCTTAAAAGTTTTTTTTCTTCAATTTTCCATGAATATTTTTCCTGTACAAGACCCTTCCCGGCACGGCCCATCTCGTCTCTGAGATCTTTACTGTTCAATAGAAACAGTATCTTGTCCGCTATGTCTTTCGGGTCATGGGGGTCTGTAAACAGAGCGCACGATTTGAACAGCTTCTCCCAGTAGGGAAACCTGGACATTATTATGGGCAGAGAACAGAGCATATAATCGAATGCTTTTGTCGGTATGCTTTCCAAATAATTTTTCAACGGATAGAGAACCGACAGCCCGATGCTCGCACACATTATATGTTTATAGACTTCATCGACCGGAATAAATCCCAAATATCGCACTTTATCCCAGTTTCCGCTTCCTTCGCATATTTCCCTGAACTCGTCACTTTCCCAGCTGCCTGCCAGCCATAATTCGGCCCGGGCCCCGACATACTCCATGCTCTGAATTATCTCACGGATCCCCCGTACTTCAGCCAGCGAACCGACATAAATAATTCTATCTCTCTTTTTATTATCTATTGCCTTCGGAAGATAGTTTAAGTAATTACTTAAAGCGTAGTTTCTTATCAAGGTAAACTTTGTAATATTTTTGTTATTTTGTTGAAAATGTTTTTGGTAACTTTCTTCAGCTAATATTATTTGATCAAATAAATTAAGGGATAGACTTTCAAAAATTTTATATAAAAGTTTAAATAATTTTTTTACAAATCCAACCCTGATCCACCTTTTATCGTCAATACTGGAGAAAACCAGCTCATGCATGTCGTAAATTACTTTATGCCCAAACAATTTGAGCAGTATCCCCACCGGTATGATTTCGGGATCATGGAAATGATAAATATCAGCTTTTTCCTTCAAGGCGGATATAAGGAGAAGTCTCTGCAGTTTAATCATTCTCTGGATTCTGTTTTTGGGTTTCGGTAGGGGGACGATCCTTATGCCGTCGACAATTTCCATTTCATGATGCTGCGCAATAAGCGTAACGTCGTACCCCGCTTTCACCAGCGAACGGGCCTCTTTATGGAAAATTCTCGCATCAAATACCGGATGAACGGATGTCAGAATACAGGCTTTTTTCATGTCTTCAGTACTTCCGTATATGCTTTCTTGAGCCTCTGGGCGCTTACAGCCCAAGTATAGTCATCTATAACCATTTGTTTCGCTTTTTTCCCAATCTCTCCGGCATTTTCAGGATTCGATAATACGAAATCCACTGCATCGGTCAAACTGTCCACGTTCCGCGGCTCGACCAGCATCCCCGTCTTTCTATCCTTGATAATTCCGTCTATTCCTTCCCCTCTACACGCGATTGCGGGTATGCCATGCGCCATTGCTTCGAGATACACAACACCCAGGCCCTCTTTCCAGCTCGGCAGGGTAAAAACGTTGCAAAATGACATGTACTCCATAACTTTCCGGTGCGGTATCGCGCCCAGGAACTCGACATATTTCCGTAAATGTAGGTCCCTCACTTGTTTTTTTAGCCTATCCCTCTCCTGCCCTTCTCCAATTATCAAATAAATGATATCCGGAAACTTTTTCCTTAATCGCGCAACCGCATTAATATTTAAATCGATTCCCTTCGTCTCTATAAGATGAGAAACGCTTAACAGTACCTTCCGTCCGGAAAACTTGCGTGCGGTTTCACTTTTACCGGTAAAAATAATTTCCGGGTCTATTCCATTGGATATAATTGAAAATTTATCAGAATTAATATTTAGTTCGGTCTCACCAATATCCCTCAATTTCCTGCTGACCACGATGGTTTTCACCGAGGATTGAACTACTTTCTTTATCGTCTCCCTGCACTTGTTATCTCTGAAAATAGTGTGCTGAAAATCCTGGCCGTGAACGGTCACGATAAGCGGTTTCTCGTATCTCAGGGCAAGTTTCATACCGCAGTACCCGTCAGGCAGGGCAACGTGTGAATGGATTATGTCGAATATAAAACCGTCGTGTATTCTTTCAACCGTGTCCCGAATTCCTTCGAACATTCTTCTCCCTGAAGAGTTCAGCAACACGTTTTTCGGGAACTCCAGGTAACGGGGATGGAAAACTTCGATGCCCTCCCTTTCGGTTCGCCCGGGGACCCGCGAGTATCTTTTCCACTTGGATTTCAGCCATTTCAATGGGAAAGGGGTGCGTGGAATAGGAGACACAACTCTAACATTTACTCCCTGTTCTGTCAGCGCTTTCAATTGCTGGTGCACAAACAGGCCGTAATTGCCGTCAAACGTGGAGGGATACATGTGTGAAACAACCAATACTTTAATGGTTTCATCCTTCCTGTTATATGTCATGCACTTATCTTCTTCATAAGCATATACTGGCGATACTTATCGGAATACAAGCGAGAGAGAAGGTGTACTGGCTTACGAAAAGAGTTAAACGATTAGCCGTTTCTAAATCATGGGCATCATTTCGTTCCGTCACATAGGAGGTTCCTTTAAAATTAAAGCTTCATATTATTCCCAAACCATTTTACCGTATTGTCCAATCCATCTTTTAAGCTAAAGAGAGGTTGCCATCGAAGCTTTTTTCTTATCTTTTCGATATTTACAACTCGCCTTCTTATATTATCGATGTCTCGCTTATCTATGTGTTTTATTGTTATTTGCTTTTTACAAATAAGCTCCAAAAGAGAGATTAATCGATTAACGCTTGTTTCAATCCCGGTGCCGATATTAAATATTTCACCGGTGCTCCTCTCAGATACTCCAGCGAGAAGGGTTGCATCAACGGCATCTTCAACATAAGTAAAATCCCGCGTCTGCTCTCCATCACCATGGATGATAACGGGTTTGCCACTGATAGCGCACTCAATGAACTTGCCGATTACACCGCAATACGGATTTGTGACGGTTTGAAAATCGCCGTAAACATTGGAATACCTCACAATTGCGGTAGGCAAATTAAAATTCTCAAAGAATACCGTAGTGTAGTTCTCTCCACCCAGTTTGCTCACAGCATAGGGAGAAAGAAGATTTATCGTATCATCCTCATTTATTGGTAAGTACTTGGGATTCCCATAAATGGAAACGGAAGATGTATAGATAAACTTTTTAATAGTTTTTGATTTTTTCAAACTCAAGAGTAAATTTAAAGTCCCTCCAATATTCACTTCAAAATCTTCTTTGGGATTTTGTGTTGATACGATGATATTGCGTGCAGCAAGATGAAAAACATAATCAAATGAAGTTATGATCTCATCCACCAGTTTTTTATCCCGTACATCACCTCTGATAAATGAAATATCATCCATACCTTTCAGATTTACTTCTGATCCGGAAAAGAGATCATCGAGTACCGTAACATCCGCTTCAAACTCAAGGAGTTTACGCACGAGATTGCTTCCGACGAATCCAGCCCCTCCGGTAACAAGAACTTTACTATTTTTATAGCAATGAAACAGTCTCGAAAAATAATTGTCATTCATTTTTTTATCCCAAACCGTAGAAATATAATAGGTCTTAATATCCTCCACCAATCCACAAAAGGAACCATCTTTGTCCAATTCGTCTTCTTCCCATGATAATAAATCGTTATAGGCACTTCCTTAACCAAATATTCCCTTGAAGTGTAAAAATGATAAAGCAGATACACCTCCAACTCGTATCTGTTCAGCCAATTTTGATAGATATTGATACTTTGATCATTCGACAATTTCTCGATGTTTATCGCTCTGAATCCGTTTGTAACGTCGGAACATCTTCTGAAGGTAAAAAGAAAGAATAACACTGTATAGAACCGCGTTGATATTTTTCTAAAAACGGTCTGATTGACGGTTTTCCCTCCCTTGAGATACCTCGATCCTTGTACCACATCAAATTCTGAGTTGATAACCGGTCCTAACACCACGGGCAGCTCGTCCGGTTCGTGCTGATTATCCCCGGACAGTATAACCGCAATATCAAATTTATTTTTTATTCCATAATCGATACCCGTTCGAATTCCGGCTCCTACACCGAGGTTCTCCTCATGACGAACAACAACGGCACCCATTTCTTTTGCATAATGAGAGGTATTGTCCGTGGAGTGATCATCCACCACTAAAATTGTGTCTATGAGTTCCGGATGCCGCTGCACCTTACTTATAACTTTTCTAACATTCTTCTCCTCATTGAATGCCGGAATTATTGCTAGAACTCTTTTTTTCGACATAACTCAACCGGTATTCATTTTTCCTTCGCTAGTATTTTTGAAATAAAAAATAGACACCCGCGCATATCAACACTATCCCCAGACTTTTTGCCAATGTAATCGATTCATGTTTCATAAAATGGCTCACAATAGTCATGAGTACATAGCTGAAACTCACCATGGGGTATGCTATAGATAGCTTCTGAAAAGAAATGACGTACATCCATACCACCGATCCAATTCCAATAGAGCAAACAGCTAACCACAGGAATTTATCCGATAAAAAGCCCAGTACGTATCGTACTGAAATCCCGTTTTTAAAATGGACCAGCGTCCTGGCCAATAGAAGCTGAGCCGTCACCAGAAATACCGACACAACGACCATTAATAAAATCGTTTTTAACATTTTATATCTCATTTGTTATTCGAACTTGTGGAACAGATCAATTTTCATTGAGATCACTCATTATTCTGAAAGATTTAATATTTGAAACTAGCGTTAATAGCAGTAAGATCGGCTGAAATAGTATTGGTATTGTGTCTGTAAGATGCCTTTCCCCCGCATAAAGGAACAGTGATTTAATACCAATATAAATTACGATCAAGTAAAACGACAGAAATACGATAAAAAAGTGATTAGGATACTTCATACACCGCTTGTTAAGAACACCGGTGATTGCTATTGAGGCAAAGGCCAGATAAAAAAGTATTCGTTGCTTTGTTCTATCGCTGCTCCATGAATATTTGCCTGCACGCCAAAAATATGCTTTTACCGCCTGTGATGGATTATGTAGAATGAAGCTCAAAGCTTTTCTCTTTAAAAGCCTATCCCTTTCTTGCCAGGTTGTTTTTAAAATTAGCGGATCCAACGCCTCATCCCGCAATTCATCCGGGACTTTGTTCCATGCGCAGGAAACATACTTCTCTTGCAGATTTATATAGGGATTGAAGGCACAGTATAAACCGATAGAACCATAGGTTCCACTCACAAACCTATTGTCTCCATATTTAACGAATGACAGCATCGACACAAATCCCAATGATAGAATAACAATGCCGAAAAATAAAAAAATATTTTTAATAAAATCTTTATTTATCCTCACTCTCGTGGATTTCAGAGCAAATAATATGATGAAAAGAAAGAATGAAAGGGCAATCAGAGGGAGGAGCAATGGACGTATCAGAATCGTTATAACAGTATAGATCCCAATAGAAATAAACCAGCTCAGTGTCCTGTAATAAACAGTGCATATCACCATCACTATCCAGACCGTACCGAATAATAGCAGGGATATCTCCACACCATCCTGCAAGAATACACTGGGACAGAAATATAAATACAACGTACTGCCTATCGCGGACAATGGAATTGAGTTTGTAAACTTTAAAAGCAGAGAAAATACAAGGATAATACACAAAACAATGGATACGTAAATGAAGTATCTACTGTCGATCTTCAATAACTCCAGGACAGCAAGAAGGAAAGGATGACCGATTGAGGGTAATATTTCATCATTTCTTATGTTATCGATGAACCCATTGCCAGATAACAAGTTATGAGCAAGTCCTCTGTATAATACTGAATCAGGCCCCGGATTTTCAATTCTTATTCTTGAAAACAGTATCGCACAGAGTATAAAAGCTATTATAAGAATAGCAATTCGGAAATATGAATCATATTTTTTTTTCATAGTAGTGAAAAACGCTGTTTAAAAAACGAATCCCTTATTCAGACTTTTAATATCGATTTGCTGAATAAACAGGCGAGAGTATTTCTCCGTAATTCATCATCCGGAAAAAACAACTCTTTAGGATTCAACCATGAACCATTCGCTTGTATACGTCCTATTTAAATGTGCTCATTATACTTGAGACAGCAGGAACCGTAAACAAAAATGATTATCAATAGATAGAATAAATCAAGTCATCCTCCGGAAATTTCTCGAACAGAGGATATAATCCCATCCTGCTCTTCAGTCCCCAGGTAGGGGTGCATGGGGAGGCTGAAGATCCGGCCTGCCGCGGATTCTGCCTCGGGGAAGTCGCCCTCTGAGTACCCGAGGGAGGCGAAGGCGGTCTGCATATGGAGGGGTTTGGAATAGTAGACAGCCGTGGGAATCCCCCTGGATTTCAAACCGCCCGTGACTTTGTCCCGGTCCTGATGGAGCACGGAGTACTGCGCCCACGCGGACAGGTTGTGGTCTTTCACAAGAGGGGTCCCGACCGCGGGCTTCAAGCCCTCTGAGTAGCGGGCGGCGACCTCCTGCCGCATCTGCAGTTCCTCCTCGAAGATCTCGAACTTCGCGAGCAGGATTGCGGCCTGTATGGTGTCAAGTCTGCCGTTCAGTCCAACCCTGACATTGTCGTACTTGTCAGTTCCCTTGCCGTGAACGCGTATGGAGATCATCTTCCTGTACAGCTCGTCGTCATTGGTGAACACCATTCCTCCGTCACCGTAGCAGCCAAGGGGTTTTGCCGGGAAAAAGCTCGTGGCAGCGGCGTCGCCGAAGGAACAGGCCTTACTGCCGCGGTATACGCCGCCGAATCCCTGGGCTGCGTCTTCGAGAACGAAGAGGCCGTGTTCCTTCGCGATCCCCGCTATCTCGTCGTAGTCAGCAGGCTGGCCGAAGAGGTCGACCGGGATGATACCCCTGGGATTGAGCTTGCCCTCGGCTTTCGTCTTCTCGATCGCCTGCGCCAGCTTCTTGGTATCTATATTGAAGGTTGCGGGGTCTATGTCCACGAACACGGGCGTGGCCTGGAGAAGCTGTATGACCTCCGCGCTCGCGATAAAGGTAAAGGTCGTGGTAAAGACGGCGTCACCCTGCCCCACCCCGTATGCCATAAGGGGCATGAGAAGGGCGTCCGTGCCGCTGGAGCAGCCCACCGCGTGTTTCACTTTGACATAATCCGCGAGCCGCTCCTCGAGCTCTGAAACCTCCGGACCGTTGATATACCGCCCGTGGTCCATCACCTTCCCGATATTCGATTCGAGCTTTTCCCGTATTCTCTTCTGCTGCGCGCCGAGATCTATGAACTGCATTCCCGCTCCTCCCTGTCAGTTGATGAAAGAATATGATTTCCTCTTCAGGCCTCTTCAGACCCCCTCAGACCTTCTCCTCGACTTTCAGCCCTTCTTTGGTGTACTTCCGCCCGCATTTCGGGCATACCGCTTCCCCGCTGCTCCCCTCGTCCGGTTCCAGGTCGAGACGCGTGCCGCAGGCGCACATCCATCCCAGGATACGGGCGGGGTTGCCGACTACGAGCGCGTAATCCGGTATGTTTTTCGTAACCACCGCCCCGGCTCCCACGAACGCGTACTTTCCGACCGTGTGGCCGCACACGACCGTGGAGTTGGCACCCAGGGAGGCGCTCTTTTTGATAATGGTCTTTCTGTAGAATTCGGCCCCCCGCTGCGGGAACTCCGACCTGGGATTGATGATGTTCGTAAACACCATGGACGGGCCGCAGAACACGAAATCCTCGAGCTCAACGCCCTCGTAAACCGATACGTTATTCTGTATCTTCACGTTGTTACCGATCGTAACATTGTTGCCCACGTTCACGTTCTGCCCGAGCGAGCAGTTCTTACCGATTTTCGTGCCGGACTGGACGTGTGAAAAATGCCAGATCTTCGTTCCTGCGTCGATTTTAACGTTATCGTCCACGTAGCTGGACTCGTGCACGAAGTATTCATTCTCAGCCTCAGACATGATGCCCCCCCTCTCGTATGTAGTCCGCAATAATATGTGCAATTTTTTCCGACGCTTTACCGTCGCCGTAATAATTCTCCCATTCCAGTTCGTCTTTTCTTTGAGCAAGCTCGATCGCGTTCTCCACGATAGCCCCGCTGTCCGCTCCCGTCAGCCTGTTCCACCCCGCTTCCACCGTTTCCGTCCACTCCGTCTCGTTACGCGGGATGACGGCCGGGACCCTGAAGAAATATGCCTCCTTCTGAACGCCTCCCGAATCCGTGATGACGACCGACGCGTTCTTCTCGAGAACCAGCATGTCCCCGTAGGGAACGGGTTCATGAAGATGGAGCTTTTCAGGAAGAGAAGGAACAAGCATCTCGTACTGCTGAAGGCATTTCAGCGTTCTCGGGTGCACCGGGAAAAAGACGTCGATGCCCTGCTCGGCGATTTCCTTTACTCCGTTAAAAATGGACCGTAGATTTTCAGGCTTGTCCGTGTTGTCCGCCCGATGAACGGTGACGAGCATGTATTTCCCCTTACGCAGCCCGTACCTGGACAGCACATCCACGCTCACGGGATCGCGTTTTTCGCTCATCCGAAGGGCGATGTCGAGCATGACGTCGCCGACCCTGTGCACCCCCCCGACGAGGGACTCGCGTTCCAGATTTCTCTGACCCGCACGCGTGGGAGTAAACAGCAGCGTGGACAGATGATCGGCAACGATCCGGTTGATCTCTTCGGGCATGTCCCTGTTGAAGCTCCGCAGGCCCGCCTCCACGTGCGCGATCGGAATATGGAGCTTTGACGCGGCGAGCGCGCCTGCCAGCGTTGTGTTCGTATCGCCGTAGACAACGGCGAGTGCCGGCCCTTCTTCGAGAAACACACGCTCGAGTTCGATGAGCATCCTGCCGGTCTGTTCCCCGTGTCCGCACGAGCCGATGCCCAGGGAATAGTCGGGCTCCTCCATCTCCAGTTCCCTGAAAAAGACCTCGGACATGTTAAAGTCGTAGTGCTGCCCCGTATGGACCATGAGCTGCTGAGAGCCCGCTCCGGCCATTTTATTGAAAACGGCGGAGGCCTTGATGAACTGGGGCCGGGCCCCCACTATGTGGATAATTTTATCCATACGGTTTTCCAGTTCATGGCGTGATGATCGACATTCATCTTAATATATCGCGAATACTGTACTATTCAGTCGATTTCGCCCTTCAGGCTCTTCTCCGCCCTTTCGAGAATCCTGAGCACCTGAAGGCCCTCGTTTCCATCGGTCCTCGGCGCCTTCCGGCTCTCGATGCAGTCGATGAAGTGCACGAGCTCCTCACGGAGCGGCTCCTTCAGATCAAGGTCCTGCGTATAATACTCGGCCTTCTGTACCACCGGAGCCCCTCCGTTTTCACAGTCGACGCGGTGAGGATAAATAAAGAGCTTTTCCGTGCTCGTGTCGTCGAAGAGGACCATCTTCTCGGTCCCCACCACCACGAGCTTCTGCTCCTTGTAGGGGTGCAGCCAGCTCACGAATATGTGGCCCTTCACGTTTTCTCTGAACTCGAGGTTCGTAACCGTTACATCGTATATGTCGGACGTAATATAAGAAGCCCCCGAGGCTGTTACACGTACCGGCTCACGGCCCAGGAGCATGAGTATGATCGAAATATCATGGGGAGCGAAGGACCAGAGCACGTTCTCCTCCACCCGCAGTTTACCCAGGTTCAGCCTGTTGGAATAGATATACCTGATATCCCCGACCTCGCCCCTGTCTATCATATCCTTCAAAGCGACAACGGCGGAGTGATACTGTAGTATGTGTCCGACCATGAGAATGCGGTCATGCTTTTCGGCAAGCCCGACGAGGTCCTCCCCCTCCCGAACGGTAAGGGCGAGGGGCTTTTCCACGAGTACGTCCTTCCCGGCGAGCAGGTACCGCTTTGCCAGGTCGTAGTGAAGCCGCGCGGGCGCCGCAATCACGACCCCCTTGACATCGCCGTTTTCCATTATCTCTCCGTCGTCCCTTATATAATTGACGTCCGGATAATCCCGGGCCCGCTCCGCGAGTATTTCATCATCAGCGTCAACAACGGAGTGCAGCGCGCCCAATTTGTAGAGATTCTTCAGATGGTTCTTGCCCCAGTACCCGGCGCCTATAAGCGCGATGTTCTTTTCCATCTCATGCCTTCCATATTTTGTCTTTGACGATACCGGCCCCGGACAGCGCGTTTCTCGTGTCAAGGATAAGATTACTGTTCGATGCGATTAGATCCCAATCGTAACACGAATGGTTCGTGGCGATGACCACGAGATCCATTGACGTCAGGTTTTCAGGTGTCAGAACCATGGACCTCATGTCGAAGGCGTACTTCCGCGTCGGAGGAAGGACCTCGATATAGGGATCGTTGTACGAAACGTCGGCGCCCTCGTAAAGGAGCAGGTCCATGAGCTTGAGAGACGGGCTCTCGCGCATATCGTCGACATCCGGTTTGTACGCCGCTCCCAGTACGAGTACCTTTGCGTCCCTGATCGATTTCCCAACACTGTTCAGCGCCTTTATCGCCGTGCTCACCACATAATAGGGCATACTGCTGTTGATCTCGCCCGCGAGCTCTATGAACCTCGTATGTATATCGTACTCACGGGCCTTCCAGGTAAGGTAGAAGGGATCTATGGGTATACAGTGGCCCCCGAGCCCGGGCCCGGGGTAAAACGCATGAAACCCGAAGGGTTTCGTGTTCGCGGCCTCGATAACCTCCCACACATCGATATCGAGCTTCGCCAGTATGATCTTCAGCTCGTTGACCAGGGCGATGTTCACGGCCCGGTAGATGTTTTCCAAAAGTTTCGCCGATTCCGCAACCTTTGTGGATGAAACGGGAACCACCGTATCGATAACTTCAGAATAGAGCCCGGCGATGACCGCCCGGCAATTGTTCGTGACACCGGAAACGATTTTCGGTATCCGCTTCGTTGAAAAATCCCTGTTGCCCGGATCCTCACGTTCCGGGGAGTATCCGAGAAAAAAATCCTCCCCCGCCCTGAGCCCCGATTCCTCGAGTATCCCGAGGAGTATATCATCGGTCGTTCCCGGATAGGTCGTGCTCTCGAGGACCACGATATGACCCCGTCGGAGATGCTTCGCAATCGAACGTACGGAATTCACGACGTACTCGAGATTCGGATCGTAGTGGGTCCCGAGCGGGGTCGGTACGCAGATTATGACGGCGTCGCTCTTTTTCAGCTCCCCGTAATCGCCACTGGCCCTGAGCTTCTTCCTTGAAACGTATGTGGATATGAAATCGCTGCTGATGTGGTCGATATAGCTCCTGCCGCCGTTTATCGCCCCCACCTTCTCCTCGTCTATATCGAAACCCGTGACTATGAAGCCGGAGTTGAGAAACTCGCGGGCCAGGGGAAGACCCACATATCCGAGGCCGATAATACCTATCTCCGCGGTTTTATCCTTTATTCGCCTGAGTATTTCTTCAACCATTCGCAGTATCCCGCTCTGTTTTTTAATTGATCTTTATAAAAGAAAAGGCTTTAGAGGCACAAATAGGGTCTTAAAAGCTTCAAGTTTTTCTTATATAAGATGAAACAGTTATTAAACATGATAATCATTTCTATCCAATTCAGAAAATTACTGAAGTCCATCGGAACCGGCAATAGCATGTCTTGTATATGTGAAAGCTCCACATTATACATATTTCTTGAAACTCGGAATTCGTTCTAAATATAATAATGAAACCATATTTCCGAAAAGATATTGTGAAAATATAAACAATATTATGTGAAATACAGGTTTCAGCGGTCACGATCGCCGTAATTTTTCTCTATCCACGAGCGGTACTCGCCGGTCTGCACGCCCCTCACCCAGTCCACGTTATCCAGATACCACGATATGGTGCCATCTAGGCCCTGCTCGAGCGATACCGTGGGAGTCCAGCCGATCGACGTCTTTATTTTTTCCGAGTTGACCGCGTATCGTCTGTCGTGGCCGGGTCTGTCCGTGACGAACTGTATGAGGCCCTCGTACACACCCCTTTTTTCACCGGTTTTCAGGGCCGTTCGTTCGCAGAGAAGACGCACGAGATCGATATTGGAAACGACGCTCCCCCCACCTATATTGTAGGTTTCTCCGGCCGCCCCTTTACGTAAAATGAGCCTGATCGCCTCGGCGTGGTCATCCACGAAGAGCCAGTCGCGCACGTTTTTACCGTCTCCGTAGACCGGAAGCCGTTTCCCCTCGACCATGTTCAGTATCATGAGCGGAATGAGCTTTTCGGGGAACTGATAGGGACCGTAGTTGTTAGAGCAGTTCGAAATGGTGACGGGGAGGCCGTAGGTATGGCCGTAGGCCCTGACGAGGTGGTCCGACGCCGCCTTTGACGCCGAATAGGGGCTGTGCGGGTCGTATCCGGTCGTTTCGGAGAATTCCTCGCCCTCCGCCGCAGAGCCGTACACCTCGTCCGTGCTGACGTGGTGGAAGAGAACGCCGTCCTTCCCCTCCCAGCACCTGCGGGCGGTCTCGATAAGGGTGAAGGTCCCGTTTATATTGGTCCGCACGAACTCGTGGGGTCCGGATATGGACCGGTCGACGTGCGATTCCGCGGCGAAATGAACGACCGTGTCGATGCGGTGCTTTTCGAATATCCCGGTCATTGTCTCATGATCGCATATATCCGCCCTGTAAAACGTATACCGCCCGGGATAAAGTTCGTCTATGCCGGAAAGGTTCAAAGGGTTTCCCGCGTAGGTCAACTTGTCCGCGTTGACGACTGTTCCGGTAAACGCGCCGTCATTGAGGAGCAGGCGGATGAAGTTGGAGCCGATAAATCCGCATCCCCCGGTAACAAGTATGCTTCGCAGTTCTCTCATCTTCATTCATCCCTTCCCTTTTTATACCCTGTCAGAAAACGTTCGACCGCGTCCCCCCATTCCGGAATCTTACAGCCGAATTGTTCGGAGAACCTATCGGTGGCGAGACACGAGCTGGCGGGCCTCAGTACGGCAGAGGAGTACTGCGCTGCCTTAACGGGCCTGATATCGACCGTGCGATTGACAATACCGAGCGCACGGGCCCTTTCGTATATCCTGAGGGCGAATCCATACCACGTTGTCTCCCCCCCGTTGCAAAAATGGTAGGTTCCCGGTTCGCCGCCTCCGGGCTTCATAACCGCAAGGAGCGCGCGGGCCAGGTCCCGCGTATAGGTGGGGCTCCCCCTCTGATCGGACACCACCTGTACCGTGTCTTTCGTGGAGAAGAGTTCTATCATCGTCCGGGGAAAGGAACGACCGTTTAACCCGAAAAGCCAGGACGTCCTGATAATGAAATGGCGGTCGAGCGATCTCCTCACGCAATGCTCGCCTTCCAGCTTACTCTTCCCGTAAACGTTGACCGGGTTCGGTTTGTCGGTTTCCTTATAGGGGACCGCGCTTCTCCCGTCGAATACATAATCGGTGGAAATGTGAATGAGCGCACAGCCGAGCCGCCGGGAGGCATGGGCGAGGTTCTCCGGACCCCGCGCGTTGATCCGGTACGTTTCCTCCCGGTTCGCCTCTGCCTTCTCAACATCCGTCCACGCTGCGCAATTGACGATCCAGTCGGGTTTTTGATCCCGGAAACCGGAGATAAATGAATTGATCGCCCCGGGGTCCGCTATGTCGACCTCTGCATCGGAAGCTCTGTATGAAATGCCTGATTCGGCCAGGGCTTTTGCCACATCAGATCCGAGCATCCCCCGATTTCCGATGAGCCACACCATTGTTTTAACAGCCTTTAAAAACATTAAGGCCCGGACATAATGAAACCCGGGCTTTTGTCAGTACGTTATTACCGGGTAAACCGGTATCTATTCGTCAAGATCCTTTCTCCACGCCCGCGACGAAGTCCTCGTAGAATTGGTCCCTGCCGTCCTCGTGGCGTATCTCGTCGACCTCCTCTTCCTTCTTCCATCCCCGGTAGAGTCTGTTCGGGTAGTTGAGGACCATTCCGTTTTCCTCTTTCGAGACGTTCCTGTAGCCGTGTACTATTCCGGGAGGCACCATAAGAAAAATGGGGCGCGTAGTGCCCCCTTCCACGATCATGCGGGTCCCGTAGGTCGAACTTTCCTTCCTGTTGTCCCAGAGAAAAACCTCGAAATCACCGGGCCCCATGAAAATGAATATATCGGTCTGGTCTCTGTGCTCGTGAGGACCGCGCGCCACGCCGGGCACGGTATGGGAAACATAGCTCATCTGCGGCTGAAGTGAAACCGGAAGCTCGTCCGCCCTGTACGTCTCGACCAGGGTGCCCCGATTGTCGCTGTGGACTACCAGCTCCCGTAAAACGATCCCATCGATCTCGCCCGTGGTAAACATCAGCTTACTCCGCTTCCAGTATGCTCAGGAGGTATTCCCCGTATCCGGATTTTATGAGCTCCTTCGCCTGTTCCCTGAGCTTCTCTTCATTAATAAAACCCATCCGATAGGCTATCTCCTCGATGCAGGAGATCTTCAAACCCTGCCTGTCCTCTATCGCCTTTACGAAGAGCGAGGCCTCCATGAGGGACTCGTTCGTTCCCGTATCGAGCCAGGCATAACCACGTCCCAGGAGCTTCACGGAAAGCGAACCGCGGTCCAGATAAACTCTGTTCACGTCCGTGATCTCGAGCTCTCCGCGCGCCGAGGGGGTAAGGGACCCCGCGATATCCACGACGCCGTTGTCGTAAAAGTAAAGCCCGACCACGGCGTAGTTGGATTTCGGTACCTTTGGTTTCTCCTCGATGGAGAGCGCCCGTCCCTCATCGTCGAATTCAACAACACCGTACCGTTCGGGGTCCTTCACGCGGTATCCGAAGATGGTGGCGCCTTTCCGCAGGGAAGCGGCTTCGCGCACGAGGGAGGGAAGCTTGTGACCGTAGAATATGTTGTCCCCCAGGATGAGGCATACCGGGTCTTTTCCGACGAAACGTCCGCCGATGATAAAGGCCTCCGCGAGTCCGTTCGGGGATTCCTGAACCTCGTACGAGAGAGAAAGTCCGATACGTGAGCCGTCTCCGAGCAGGTCCCTGAATCGCGGGAGGTCCAACGGAGTGGATATGATGAGCACCTCTCGTATGCCCGCAAGCATGAGAATGGAGAGCGGATAGTATATCATCGGCTTGTCATATACGGGCAGAAGCTGCTTGCACACGGCTTTTGTAACCGGATAGAGGCGTGTTCCGGACCCGCCCGCGAGTACGATTCCCTTCATAATAGACTCCTCATGTTAAATTGACATTCTAATCAAAAGAGTCCTTTTACTCAACCGGCCCATTTTATTTATTGTAATATTCGTCCCTGATTCGCTCTAATATACAATCAGCCCTCGTACTTGACCATGCCGAAAAAAAGGGACATTATTACCAACATTCCTTTAACACAGGAGCACCCGGTGAAACAGAAGAGCGAATCCTCCACGAGCCCGTCCGGAGAAACCTTCCCGCTCCCGTCGAGGAGTGATTACGGGAAAGAAATCGAACGTCTTGAAAAAATCGTGTCTGAAAAACGAAAGGAGGGAAAGCAGATCGTCGTGGTACTCGGCCTCGGTTTCGTCGGCGCGGTCATGGCCGCGATCGTCGCCGACTCGACCGACAAAGACGGCAATTCCGGCAAGTTCGTCATCGGCAAACAGCGTCCGAGTACAAGGAGCTACTGGAAGATCCCGATCATCAACAGGGGCATATCCCCGATCAAGGCCGAAGATCCGGAGGTCGCCCGCATGATAGAGCGTTGCGTTCTGGAAAAAAAGACCCTGATCGCGACTTTTACCGACGAGGTGCTCGGCCTGGCGGACGTGGTTGTCATCGACGTCCAGTGCGATTACGTAAAGAATGCACTCGCCGACGTCAAGAACGGCGACGTCGATATGGCCGCGCTCGAGAAGACCTTTCACATCATCGGGCAGCATATAGCTCCCGGAACGCTTGTTCTCATAGAAACGACCGTTCCGCCCGGGACCACCGAACAGGTCGCCTACCCCATCATCAAGAAACACTTTGAGAGGAGGGGAATCGAGGATGAACCGCTCCTCGCGCACTCCTATGAAAGGGTCATGCCCGGCAGGGACTACGTGGCCTCGGTGCGCGATTTCTGGAGGGTCTGCAGCGGCATCAGCCCCGGGGCCCGCGAAATGGTCGAGCGATTCCTCGGCGATGTCCTGAATACGGACGATTATCCACTCACCGTGCTCGACCGGCCCATCGAATCGGAGACCGCCAAGATCGTCGAGAACAGCTACCGTGCGACCATACTCGCCTTCATGGACGAATGGTCACTCTTTGCCGAGCGGAACGGAATCGATTTGAAAAAGGTCATCGAGGCCATCAAGGTCCGGCCCACGCATTCGAATATTATGTTTCCCGGCCCGGGCATAGGCGGTTACTGCCTTCCCAAGGACGGGGGTCTGGGAATATGGGCGTACAGCCACAACCTCGGATGGCAGGATTCGATCTTTCACCTCACCGCGGACGCCATAAATATAAACGACACCAGGGGACTGCACGTTCCGCAGCTCGTGCGCGACGCGCTGCGGAACATGAACAAGCCGATCGCGGCCGCCGAGGTCCTCATCCTCGGGGCCTCCTACCGGGAGGACGTGGGAGACACACGGTACAGCGGCTCGGAGCTCATCGTGCGCAAGCTCGCAGAGATCGGCGCGGATATACGGGTGCACGATCCCTATGTCGAGCAGTGGTGGGAGCTCGAAAAGCAGGACTCCTACCCCCGTGCCGGGTACTCCAAGGCCCGCTTTTTTCACCGCCAGGAAAGGCTCCGGGAGCTCAGGATGGTGGAGGACATATGGGAGGGATTGAGTGGCGTGGACGCCGTCGTATTCGCGGTGCGGCACAGCCCGTACCTGAACCTGGACCCCGACAGGGTATTCGAGGCCGTGGGAAAGCCCTTTGCCGTCATCGACTGCTTCTGCATACTCGAGGACGAAGCAATCAAGCGGTACCTAAAACTCGGCTGCGAGGTAAAGGGCATGGGCAGGGGGCATATCAAGCGGCTGAAGGAGAGCCTCTGACATGCCGGTACACAAATACTAGAAATGCGGGCTTCTAAAGATCCGCCTGAATGAATAAAACACGGCTAACGAGGGGAGCGTGTTCGCCGCAACATCCATGATCTGGAAACCGCGCGTCGCTGCCAGAAGCTGCGAGCCCTCGCATAAGATACCCCATCCAATTCCGACCAGAAAGTAGAGAAAAACCGCCTTCCCCGTCAGTCTTCCACGGAAGACGGCGGAAACATACCCCGCGAGCAGGAAATTGAATAAAAAGAAACCGCAGAAATGGACCGACGCGTCGAACAGGTCCGATATCTGCGGGTAGAAACTCTTTTCCACCGTTTCATGGGGAACTACGGACGCGAAAAAGATAAGCATGCCCGTCAGCACGGTCAGGCCGAAGATTGTCTTTCTTCCAAGAAGTCGCCCCGTAAAGAAACGCTGCATAGTCGGTGTTTCCCCGGCTTTCCCTGCATTGATGATGATCCGGCTTGAGAACCGCGCTACTGTACAATCAGGGCCTTGAGCGGATTCCCCTCGCGTTTCTTCACCTTTTCGAGCGCGGTGATGAGCTCTTCGAGCTTGAACCGGTGCGTGACGAGCTCATCCACATTGATGAGCTTTTTGGATATGGCATTCAGCGCCCTGGTCCAGGTGAGGGGTGCGAGCCAGGAGAACCTGATCTTCTTGTCCCAGAATATCGTCTGAGCTGCCGGCACCCTGACCAGGTCTTTGTCTCCGGGAAGGCCGAAAAAGACGATGACCGACCGTCTCCCCGATATCTCGAAGGACAGCTCCATGGACGCGGGGTTTCCCGTGGCCACCAGGACCCGGTCAGCCATCTTCCCGTCCGTGAGCTTCGAGATCGACTTTACTATATCATCCGTGTACCAGGACGATTTCTTGTCCGCCGTATTGAATACGTGATCCGCACCGTTCTTCTTCGCCACCTCGAGCCGGTAGTCCCGCGTGCCCACGACCACGACCGTGCCCGCGCCTGAGGATTTGATGAGCTGAGCCTGGGCAAGCCCTATGGGGCCGGGCCCGATTACGACGCAGAAATCCCCGAGCGTCACCTCGAGGTTCTGCACCGCGTACACGGCGTCACCGAGCGGCTCGGCAAAGGCGCCCTGCTCGAAGGTAACGTTCTCCGGGAGCTTGAATACGGCCGTGTACTTGGCCTTCATGTACTCCGCGAATCCCCCGTCGACCGATACGCCCAGAACGGTTTTATACTCACACAGGTTCACCTGCCCCTTCTTACATGCCTCGCAGGTGTTGCAGTACTGGACCGGGTCGGCCGTTACCCTGTCGCCTATCTGGAAGAGGCCGAGCCGGGCGGGAAGATCGCCCACCTCAACTATCTCGCCTGACAGCTCGTGACCCAGTATGAGGGGGCCCTTGCCGTTTTCCGTCTCGAGCGAGCTGTTGCCCCAGTAGTATGCGACATCCGACCCGCATATTCCGCAGGCCTTGATCTTAATGAGGATTTCGTCAGGACCGATTTGCGGTATGTCGATTTCCTCCAGCTTCATTTTTTCAGGTTCATAAAAAACCCACGCCTTCATCTTTCCCTGCATCGATTGTACCCCCTGTAATCATAATCACATTATTTAATTCCCGGATAAACCGTCCCTCTTCCCCGCTTAACCACCGCAAAGTCCCTGTGGTCAAACATCCCGACCGACATGATGCGGCAGCCTGTCCGCAGGACAGAGTGATGACGTTTTATACTATTTCATGCCGAGCTTGGTAAAGAGCTCGTCGACATAGCGCTTCGAGGCCTCTGTTATTTCCCAGGCGTTCGGCCAGAAACAGAGGTCGATGGTCCACCACTCGGAGTCCCACCCCGCTTCCCGGATCGCCGGAATGACCTCCTCGAAGTTTATCACCCCGTCTCCGAACGGAGCGTGCGTCGAGGTGTGGTTGTCGTGCAGCGAGTTGTCCGAATCTATGATGTGTATGTCTCCAATCATCCCTTTCACCATCCGGAAGAACTCGACCTGTCCGCCCTTCAGCACTTCCTTTTCACCGTACTGCTGCACTCCCTGAACCGCGCACATCTGCACGTGGCATGTATCGACCTGCAGCTTGAAATTCTCGTCCCCGACGTCCTTCACCAGCTTGACGATCTCGGACGGCTTGTTGAAGATGAAGCCGGGCTCGAATTCCCATACCACGAGGATGCCGGCCTTCTTCGCCTTGGCCGTGATCTTCCTGAACATGGTGACGACGTCATCCCATGCCCGCTCGTATTCGAAGTCCTTCGGATAGGGAGTTTCCGTGACAGTATCGACCCTGATGATGGGGATCTTGCAGTCAACGCACATCTGCAGCGAGCTGTCGAATGCATCCTCGTATTTGCGGGCGGCCTCGTCTCCGGCCCCTGCAAAGGGGAACCCCCACAGGTCCGCGGCATAGCTGTTGACTTCGAGTCCGTACGATTTAAACAGCTTCATGAGCCGCTTTCTGTCCTTCTTCTTCGGATACAGGTCCGGATGGCCGTGCGGCTTGAAACCGCCCAGAGACAGCCCGTCATATCCAAGCTCGGAGAGCCGCCGCGCGGCCTCTTCCATGCTGATCGGGTTATCCGCATATTTTCCGAATGTATACGCCCATGTCCCGATTGATATCTTTACTCCCATTTCAATTCCCCCTCGGTAAATTGTTTCGCATATCGATGTTAAAAAAATGCATCTTGCTTACTGAAAATTCTACTAAAAACAAGGTCCGTATTCTTAAAAAAAGATTTTATTAAAAAAGCGCCTTCAAAAAGGCCAGTCCCTTGCCGGCGAGCGCCCGGCCGCTTTCCTCGGTCATCCTCCAGATGGAAGCCGCCTTTGCAATGATCTCCACCTCCGGGGTGAATGATTCGATTACGAGGTAGCGATCATAACCGATGAAATCAAGGGCGTCCCGAACTCCCTTCCAGTCAACGGTTCCCGTACCCGGAGCCCCCCTGTCGTTTTCAGAGGTGTGTACGTGATAGAGGAGCTCTCCCGCGTTCAATATGGCGGAAACGGGGCTCTTTTCCTCGATATTCATATGAAAGGTATCGAGGTGTATCTTCAGCATGGGGCTGTCCACGTCCTCGATGAGCTTTTTCGCGTCCGCGGCGATGTTGATGAAATCGGTTTCGAACCGGTTGAGCGGCTCGACCGCCAGGTAAACTTCCCGCTCCCGGGCGTAGGAACACAGCTCACGAATGTTGCGAACCACGGTCTCCCACTGTGATCCGCGGCTCTTCTCATCCTCCATACCCGCCCTTCCCACCGATGAGTAGAGCGGACCCGCGAAAAGATCGGTCTGAAGAGCGGCACATGCGTCTATACATTCGCGCACGTACCGTTTCGACGCCTCCTGCTGAGCTTCAGTACCCCTGAGATCGCGGTCAGGACCGAAAGCCCCGCATACGGAGCTGCACTCGAGACCCCGGCTCCTCAGCTCCTTTAATACGGCTTTCGGGTTAAAATCACCGGCGTTTTCGAGCGCTATCTCGATACCGTCGAAACCCATCTCCCTGAACAGGTCAAAGAGCCCGACGTTACCGTCCGTAAACGGCGATGCAAAAAGAAATGTGTTGATTCCGTACTTCACCACGGCCTCCTTCCGTTTCAGGGCACGTAGAAGCACGTCCATTCACGCCCTTCACTTAGTGCGCCTCCTGAAACACTTATAATCGAGTGCGGGTTATGCCTATGCCCAGTACATCTCGCCCACGTCCTCGTAAAGGAGGACGTCCTTGAGAAACGCGACTGCCTTGCTGAATCCCTCGTTCCCGGACATGAGCGGATCTTCATGCTCGATGCTTATGACGCCGTCGTAACCCGCGAGACGAAGCGTGCTCACGAAGCCGTTCCACCAGAGCTTGTCATGGCCGTAACCGCACGCCCTGAACGTCCACGCCCTGTTGGCGATATCGCCGTAATGTTTCGCGTCATTCACTCCGCGCCATGACACGACGCGCTCGTCCACCCTGCAGTCCTTTGCGTGTACGTGCACGACGGCGCTTCCGAGTTTTTTCACCACCTCGACCGGTTCCATACCCTGCCAGAAGAGGTGGCTCGGGTCGAAGTTGCACGAGATCTCCTCTCCGGCGGCGTCCCTGAGCTTGAGGAGCGCCTCGGGATTGTATACCAGGTCTCCGGGATGCATCTCGAAGCCGAATTTGACGCCTGCGTCCTTCGCCCGCTTCGCCATCTCCTTCCAGAAGGGTATGGCGACCTTTTCCCACTGCCACTCGAATCCCTCGATGAAATAGGGCGGCCAGGGACAGGTGATCCAGTTCGGATACTTTGCATCGGGACCGGCGCCCGGACATCCGGCAAACCCGTTGACGACCTTTGCACCGATTTTTTTCGCGAGTGCTATCGCGTTTACAAGGTCCTGCTTATGCTCGCCCGCGTATGACGGATCGGGATGCAGGGGATTCCCATGCGCTGACAGCGCGCTGAGCACCAGGCCCTGCGACTCGTACGCCTCTATAAACTTCTTCCTCTTGTCGTCGTCCTTGATCAACTGGGCGGGATCGCAGTGTTTCTTGCCCACGAAACCGCCTGCACCGACCTCTACGGCGCCAAGACCAGCCCCTTTTATGGCTTTACAGGCCTCTTCCCATGACTTGTCCCCGAAAACGACTGAAAGTACACCAAGCTTCATCTCTTCCACCTCCGCACCGTTTATTTATCTAATATATTTAAAAAAAATTACACTCCAAAGTTAAAAGACCTACTCAGGAGACAAGAATGGCGTTTCCTCTTCCAAGATCCATACTTTTACATGAAATAGAAAACCTGGAATCGCCCGGAGTTATGCTTAATAGAGACACTTCTCTGTCTCACTGTCAAAAAGATGCGCCCTGTCCATGTTGAAATTAACACTCACGTTCTCGCCGAGCTTTATCATCAGCCGAGGAGCAGCCAGAGCCCTGCAGGTCACGTTGTCAATCTTGAGATTGAGTACGTCTTCAGCCCCCATGCTCTGCGTAAAGTATACGTTGCACTGGAGTGTGCCGTTCTTTTCCCGATTCACCTCTATGTCCTCAGGCCGAATACCGAAGATAACCGTGTCCTTATTGTAACCTTTCAGCATTTCTTTTTGCTTTCCGGTAAGCGGGAGTTTCAGAACGTTCCGGCCTATCACCAGGGAATCTCCCGATAACCGCGCTTCCTGGAGATTTATCGCGGGACTTCCGACGAACCGGGCGACAAAAACGTCTTTCGGCCTGTTGTATATCTCGTCAGGCGTTCCCACCTGCAGTATCTTCCCCTCGTTTAAAACCGCCACCCTGTCGCCCATTGTCATGGCTTCAACCTGGTCATGGGTCACGTAAAAAAACGTGGAACCCAGGTCAAAGTGAAGCCGTGTTATTTCGCTTCGCATCTCCTCCCGAAGCTTGGCATCGAGGTTTGAAAGCGGCTCGTCCATGAGGAACACTTTCGGCGTTCTCACCATGGCCCGGCCGAGCGCGACCCGCTGCATCTCACCTCCGCTGAGATTGACCGTCTCACGATCAAGAAGATGGTTGATGTGAAGAATTTTCGCTACCTCATCGACCTTTGCGATGATCTGCTGTTTCGTAAAGGTCCGCATCCTCGACTTGAGGGGAAACTCGAGGTTCTGCCGAACGGTAAAGTTCGGGTAGAGCGTGTAGTACTGAAAAACAAAAGCCACATCCCGTACCGCGGGGGATTGGTCGTTTATCAGTTTATCATCGAACAGGATATCGCCCTTGTCCTGCTTCTCCAAGCCGGAGACGAGCCGCAGGGTCGTCGTCTTACCCGCGCCTGTCGGTCCGAGAAGCACGAAGAACTCCCTGTCTTTGATTTCGATATCCATATTATCAACGGCAGCCACATCACCGAATTGCTTGGTGAGAGATACGATCTTGACGTTTGCCATTTACCATGACTCCTGCTTCATGATTGAATTACCTGACTCCTTATCGAAAATGGTAACACGGTCCATATCGAGCTCTATATAAGCGCGGTCGCCGATCTTCGGCTTCACGGTCGGGAGGGTCCGAACCTTTACCTTCTGACTTCCAAGATTGACATCGATAATGTTGTACGAGCCCGTCTCCTCGTTCACGTATACCGACACATCGAGGCCCTCTTCGGTTTTCGTTTTCTTAAAAGCGACATCCTCGGGACGTACACCGAGCACGAGCCTGGCCGAACCGTGAGCCTCCTCTACAAGGGCCTGAAGTGCCTTGTTCAAAGGTATGAAAATATCATCCTGCTCAAGCCTGAGGCAAAATTGCCGTTCTCTCTTCACCGGCGAACAGTCAATGAAGTTCATGCCCGGGCTGCCTATGAAATTCGCGACAAACAGGTTGTTCGGCCTAGAATAGACCTCGAAGGGTGTGCCGACCTGCTGCAGAACGCCCGCATTCATGATCGCGATCCGGTCGCCCATGGACATCGCCTCGACCTGATCGTGCGTCACGTATACCGTGGTTGCACCGATATCAATATGAAGCCGTTTCAGCTCGACCCTCATCTCCTCCCGGAACTTCGCATCCAGCGTTCCGATCGGCTCGTCGAGCAGGAAAGCCTTTGGCCTGCGGACCATTGCCCGGCCAAGCGCGACACGCTGCATATCTCCGCCCGAGAGTTCCTTCGGCTTTTTGTTCAGGATGTGCGTAATCTGAAGAATCTCCGCGACCTTATTCACCTCTTCACTGATCCTTTTCTTATCGAATTTCTGCGCCTTGAGGGGAAAGGCGATGTTTTCATACACGGTGAGTATCGGATACAGCGCATACAGCTGAAAAACGAAAGCGATGTCACGCTGGGAAGCGCGCCGCTTCGTCACGTTTTCTCCATCGAGTATGATCTTCCCTTCGTCCGGCACCTCGAGTCCCGATATGCAGCGGAGCGTCGTTGTCTTTCCGCACCCGGAGGGCCCGAGAAGCACGAGAAACTCCCTGTCCTTTATATCGAGATTGAGGTCCCTGACGGCGATCAGCTCATCATACCTCTTCACGATGTTTTCAAGGATAATTTCAGCCATGTAGCCACTCCATTACTGAACGTCTTCTCGATTTATACCGCGACCCTCACGATCATGCCTTCAAATGCGACACGAACATATAACCTGCAACCCCCATGAGGAGAATTGCGAAACCGAAGCTGTAGAGGGGAAAAATAAGCGGCTGACTGAGCGCGACGATTCCAAACAGCATGATTCCGATAAACACGGGTTCCAGATACTTGCGCTTCAGTATTTTGAATGCCGCGAAAACCACCCCGATTACTAACCAGATCCCGACAGCGATGAGTAATTTAATCATGGCTTCCTACTTCCTTATTGCACCGAAAGTGATACCTCTGACGAGGTGCTTCCGCAGTATGATGGTAAACACCATGGCGGGCAGCAGGAATACGAAGGTCCCGGCAGCGGCCGCACCCCAGTCGTACCCGAGAACCCCCATCTGGTACGGGAGCCATGCCGGTACGGTTTGCGCATTTTTCCGTGAAAGCAGAAACGCGAACGCATACTCGTTCCAGGCGAAGATGAAACAGAATACCGCGGTAGCGGCGATACCGGTCATGGCCTGGGGAATCACAATCTTATAAAACACCTCGAAACGGGTATAGCCGTCAACGAGCGCAGCCTCTTCATACTCGATGGGAATCTCGTCTATGAAACCCTTCATAACCCATACTGCGAACGAGACGTTGAACGCGGTATACAGGAGAATCAGGCCTAAATGCGTATCCGTCAAACTCAAGCTCCTGAACATGAGAAAAACGGGGATAACCACCACGACAGGGGGAAGCATCCTCGTGGTCAATATGAAGAAGAGCCAGTCATCCCTGCCCCTGACTTTGCCGCGTGAGAACCCGTATGCCGCCAACGTGCCGATAACGATTGTAATAACCGTGCTCCCGATCACGGTAATGATGGAGTTGAGGTACCTTCTGGGAAGGTCTCCCCGCCGCACGATCTCCTCGTTCGTATCCCTGTACACCAGCCGCTCGTACCACTTCATGGCCGCGATCTTCTCCTCGGGAAGCTCGACTCCCGGAGGAAGGGGAGTGCGCGCCGTAAAAATTCGTACATAGCTCGCAATGGTAGGCTTGAAAAGGATTTTCGGCGGATATTCCTTAATAAGATCCCACGGCTTAACTGATGTATGTATTACAAAAAAAATGGGAATGAGATAGATGAGGGTGATGACACAGGTGAGGAATATAACCACCGACCTCAGGACTCTCTGTTTTGTACTCATGAGCTTCTTATTCATTATCATATTCCTCCGGGCTTCAAAAGAAAAGCGGGAAAACCGGCTATTACTGTTTCGCCCTGTTCAGATACTTGACGAGAACGAGGGTAATTGCCAGTACCATGATGAGCATGATATAGCCGATGGCGGATCCGTAGCTCGTTTTCCACGTCACAAACGATACATTATACAGGTGCATGGCAAGCAGCGGCGGCGCCATCGCGCCCCGTCCCGTGATTCCCATGGGAAGATCGAATATCTTGAATGCCTCAATAATTCTGAATATCAGAGCGAGCATGAGAATCGGCGAAACCATCGGAAGCGTAATCCTCGTGAACTTGAACCACCATGATGCCCTGTCTATCTCGGCCGCCTCGTAGAGATACTTCGGAACCGCGCCGAGACCCGCGAGCGAGAGCAGCATAACAAAGGGCGTCCACATCCAGATGTCGGCGATGACGATCGAGTACAAATTTCGGGCCGGGTCCTGTATCCAGTCAATACGCCCGAGCCCCAGGAGGAAGTTGAACATGCCCCAGTTCGGGTCGTAGAACAGCTTCCACATCAGGCCCACGATAACGGGAGACATCGTCATGGGCAGCACGAGGAGCGTCGTGATGAGACCCCTCCCCCTGTATTCGAGCTGGAGCAGGAGCGCCAGTCCGAACCCCAGTATCATTTCCCCCACCACCGTCATGATAACGTACTTCGCGGTGGTAATGAATTTTTCCCACATCTCCGGGTCGCTCAGTATATCCGCAAAATTTCCGGATCCGATCCATGCGGGGTTTTTCCCCCACACATTCACCATCTTCGCACTGTAGTCCGTGAAGGAGAGAAACAGCGACCAGATCAGTGGGAACACGTTTATCGCGATGAGGAGCACGAGCGTGGGGAGGATGAAGAGTCGCATGAGGTTTTTATCCTTCATGCCGTGATAGTGCTTTTCGAGCATCACACCCGGGGTTTCATGAGCGTTCTTTGCCATCTACATCTTCCTTGCTTTCAAGATATGGATAAAAACGGCAACCCCCCAGCCCCGCCGGGGGGTTGCATAACAGGCTTTCAGTTCCAACGATCCTTAGTCGTAGTATCCCGCTTTATCGAAAATCGCGGTCCACTCCTTTGCGCACTTGTCGAGTGCCTGTTGCGCGGTCCCTTCCCCGCCGACCACGTAATCTGCTATGTACTGGCTGAACGTCCTGAGCAGTATATCATACTCGGGACATGCCCACCAGTCCTTGAAGATCTCCATCGAGACCTTGAAGGTGGGGTTGAAAGGCGTTGCATTGAGAAACTCCTGAGAGTTCAGGACCTCGGCGTGGCAGGTATAGCCGCCGAGCCTCGCCCACTCCATCTGCGTATCCTTTTGAATGAACCAGTCGAGCCACTGCATGGCGAGGTCCTGCTTTTTCGAGTATGTAACCACGGATGCGCCCTGTCCTCCGAGCGACGCAAACTGGCGTGTCTTGCCATCATATCCCTTCTGCGGCGGACAGGCGAAATAGCCGGTGTCGTTCGCATAGGGGTTCGTCGCCTCGTTCGCCAGGGCCGGGAAGAATGCAAGGTAATTGCACGCCATGGGTACGATACCCGCTGTGAAGGCATCATTACTCTTCACGTAAAAAGCATCGCCGAATCCGGGCGGTGTGAATTTAAAGAGCTCCTGATAGTATTCGATACCCATAACGGAACCCTCCGAGTTCAGAAGGCCTTCCACCTGGTAGGTCGAATAATCACCGAGCTCACCGCCGAATACCCAGATCGCCTGCTCCGCGAACATCGCGAGCGAGTCGTAGCCGTTATCGCCGTATATCGCAATACCGTAGAACCCGTTGTCCGGATCATGGAAGAACTCGGCAATATCCTTCATCATATCCCATGATTCAGGAATACCGAGGTCATAGCCGTACTCCCTCTTGAACGCCTCCATATTCATCGGGTCCTCGAAGAGGTCCTTTCGGTATGCCCATGCGAGCGCGTCGCCCTCGCACGGTACCGCATAGTATTTTTTTCCTCCCTTCGGGTATTCCGCGAAGTTCATGAGCGAGGCGGGTGTAAAGGTTTTATCCACACCCTTCTCCTTGATCCAGTCGGTGAGGTCCACGTAGTGACCGTTGACCGCCATGTTACCTATATCCTGGCTGTCTCCGACTATGATATCCCACGCGTCGCTTCGCGCGATCATCTCCGTATTGTACTTCTGTACAAATGTCTCCCACGGAGTCTGTTCCACGATCACCTTGATTCCGGTATCGGCCGTAAAACCGTCGGAAAGTTTCTGCAGGAAATCGGCCGGGGCCCACTGTGCCCAGTGGATTGTAATGAACTGTTCCTCCGCGGGTTTCCCGGCATCTTCCTTGCCACCGGCAAACGCGAATACCGCAACCAATGTGAAGCACATAACCAGTGCAACAACAAAACGTATACTCTTCTTCATTGGTTTACAACCTCCTTAAGGAAACTATAAATTTTATACTCCTACAGTTCTGCCGTTAATTGTATCACCTCCCCGTGTTTAAATAAATACTCAAAAACCCCTAAACATCATCGAGGCCCGGGTATCACAAGAAAAATAATCCATGATAGAAGGAATTATCAGCACTGTCAAATATAGCACCTCTCCTGTTGTTTAACTGTATCTTCGTGAATTACATTCTTTCTCCACTCAATCATTATTTCTTCTAAACGTTATTTTGTCAAGGAAATCGCAATATTTATTACTATTCTGATGAAAAGGGGGCCAGTGGAATCAAATCGCGTGATTTCGCACTGGACGGACGTCCGGGGCTCTCGAAAAGCCTCGACGTGGCCATGCTATCCTATATCCAGGCCCGGTATTTTTACATCGGCCAGGAAGGGAAACAACTCGACGAGCTTGCCGACCGCCCGTTCCCGCTCTTCGAAATGTATGGTATGAAGGCCGCGGCTCCCGCCGCTTTCAATATTGGGAAGAGAATCGTCGATCAGCAGTGTTTCCCGGGGTATAATGTCGAGCTCCCCGAGCACCCAGTCGAATGTGGCAGGGTCCCGTTTCAGCCGTCCGTGACGGTATGAATTAAATACACGATCGAAGCTTGAAAAAAAATCATAAACATCGTCGAGCTCTTCCAGCCAGCTGGAATGATCGCTGAGAAGGCAGGCAAGGACTCCCCTCCCTCTCACGCGATCGACGATGTCCATCATCCACTGCCTGGGTCTGAAGTCGGCGAAAATTCTCTCTTTCAGTGTCTTCGCGCTCTCTTTCAACCCCGTTTTCTCGAAAAAAACGGGCCAGAAATCCCTTTCGGTAATCCTGCCGAGTGGAAAGCCCGTGATATCCGCGGCATCGTATGCCGACTGGATCACGGTCTCCGGATCGAGTCCCTGTTCACGGGCCGCTTTGGACAGAGCCGTAACGTAACCCTCTTCCGCAATGACCCCTCCGAAATCGAAGAGCACCGTTCTGATAATTGTTTTATTTTCAGTGATCATATCGCCATCCGTTCTCTCCCCGGCATACGTGTCAAAGTATACCGCTACGGAAACGGGAATCAAATAAAAACCGTATCTGCTTGACCGCCGGGGTGATGGATGATACCATGCTTCGATCTTACCCGCCCCGGCGGGTAATACAGGGAGAGGAGGTCTTCATGTTCAAATACACCTACAACTCGCTCGTCTATTTCGGAGAAGACGTGAAAACGAGTATTGAGCGCGTGTCCCGCGCCGGATACGACGGAATCGAGCTCGTGGGGGAACCCGAGAAATACGATGCCGGAGAGGTAAACGCGCTCTGTTCCGACAACGGATTAGCCGTATCCTCCATCTGCTCCATATACACGGCCGAGCGTGACCTTTGCTCTCCGGAACCGGCCATTCGGGCGGACGCTGTTGCGTACGTGAAACGGGTCGCCGACCTCGCCGCCGCGGTGAGCTGCCCGGTCATGATCGTCGCTCCGACCGAGTGTACGAAGCTGAAGGGCTGGAAGGACCCTGTCGAGGAGCGCAAGTGGGCGGTCGAGAACATGAGGAAAGGCGGGGAATACGCGGGTACCGTGGGTGTCGACCTCACCATCGAGGCGTGGAACCGGTACGAGACCTACTTCCTCAACCGTCTTGACCAGTGCGTGGAGCTCTTAAAAGAGATTGACCTGCCGAATATCGGCGTCATGGGCGACACTTTTCACATGAACATCGACGAAGCCTCCATTCCGGATGCGTTCAGGAATGCCGGTAAATACGTCAACCACATTCACCTTGCCGACAGCAACCGGGCGGCCCCGGGAAAGGGCCATCTGGATTTCGTTCCCATACTGCAGGCAATAAAGGACATCGAATACACGGGTTATCTCTCGTTCGAGCTCCTGCCCGCATCAGCCGACCCCTTCGGTACGCTCCGGAGAGGCGGAGGCAAGGAGTTTTACGATGATTACACACTATCGGCCATTCGTTACATGAAGCGTGTGGAAGAGCGGCTGCACTGAGGGAATATGATCCGGTAATCCGGATATCCGCCCCTCGGAGAATCACGAAATTAAGGAGGATGTATGAAAGCCAGGATATCGGTCGGAAGCTCCGCCTTCGTCTTCGGCGCCTATTCGTCGAATCCCATTCCCCTCGAGAAGGTCTGCGCCCGGCTTGAGGAGCTGGGTTATGACGGTATCGAGCTCCTCGGCATGAAACCCTACGCTGACCCCGATGAAGTGACGGGGTCCGGGAGAAAAAAACTCGCCGGGCTGTTCAGGTCACACGGCCTCGGTATCTCCAATTACGGCGCGGATTTTCATGAACGGTCTCCGGCCTCCAACGATTCCGGGGAGCGCGAGGATTACCGGAAACTGTTTATGAAGAACCTTCGGTTCTGCGCTGACCTGGAAATCCCGAGTATCAGGGTCGATACGGTAAGCGAACCGCCGATGCTCGCCGGAGTCGCATATGAAGACGCGTTCAGCCGTTTTGCCGGGACGTGGAACGGACTAGCCGAAGAGGCCGCGCGTGAAGGGGTCCTCGTGGTTTGGGAGTTCGAGCCGGGTTTCATGTTCAACAAACCCTCGGAAATTGTAAGAATGGTACGCGACGTAGGCCACGACAACTTTACGGTGCTCTACGATTCCTGCCATGCGCACATGTGCGCGGACCGGGCGTCAAGACAGGCCGATCCTCCGGAAACGCTGGAGGGGGGAGAGGTGGAGCTCGCACGAAATCTCGGGGAAAAAATAGGGTATGTGCACCTCATCGATTCCGACAACACGCTCCACGACAACGCCACGAGCACCCATGCCCCATTCGGGACCGGAGTGATCGACTTCGACGCGGTGGTTAAAGCGATAAAGCCCGGATACGAGAACGAATGGTGGACAATCGACCTCTGCTTCTGGCCGGGGGCCTGGGACATACTCGAGGAATCCCTGTCATTCATGGACACGTTGCTGAAGAAACACGATTTACGGTAATCCCCGGTCCCTGTCGTTTACAGGGAACAATAACCGGTTCGACCCTCACTTTTAGAGGGTTGTCGAACCCTGGTGTGCGTAAAGAAAGTAAAATCACGAAAGGAGACTGTCGGTATGGGGAATATTCGGATAGGATGTCAGACCTATACGTGGGAGATGCTCGGAGAGGAATGGAAGGGTTCGGTCGATGACATGCTCGATATCATCAGCGGCGCGGGATATGCGGGTGTCGAGATCACGAATACCATGATCGGGGATTATTACACCGACCCCGACGGTTTCGCCGGAGCGCTAAAGAAAAGAGGGCTCGTGTTCGCCTCCTTCGGCTTTGTGCCGCACACGTCCTTCACCGAGGACGGCTGTGCCGGAGACGAGATTGCGCGTGCAAAAAAGGGCGTTGATTTTGTATCGAACTTTCCCGGGTGCAGGCTCGACCTGGCAGGCGGAAGCAGTACGGATCGAAAAGACATCAGGAAAAAGTATAAAACCATGTGCGGAATATACAACGAGGTGGGTGAATACGGATTAAAACGGGGGGTCGGCGTGGACTTTCATCCGCATTCCCATGCGGGCTCAATCATCGAGACGGATGAAGAGTACGGAATGCTCATGGAAATGACGGACGATTCGGTCGGGTGGTGTCCCGACTCCGGGCACATCGTTCGAGGGGGACTCGAGCTGCTCCCCACGCTCGAGCGCTTCAGCAACCGGATCAGGAATTTCCATTTCAAGGATGCGGATGAAAATGGAAACTGGAAACTCATGGGAGAGGGAATATGCGATTTTAAAAAGTGCCTCGACCTCCTTCGGAATATCGGGTATGACGGATGGGTCATAGGAGAGGAGGAATCCGCCGAGGCGCGCGAGAACCAGGCGGCGTCCGTCGAGAAAAACAGGGCGTATTTACGCTCGCTCGGTTACTGAATATAATGAACGGCGTTCGATTTCAGCCCGAAGAAATCCCGGGCTCGAAAGGATCCGAAACAGGAGCACATTTCCATGAAGTCGATAGACCGCTTCAGCGTCTGCATTGACACCGTATTTCCCCATGACCTGGGCTACGAGGAGCGTATACGCCGAACCGCTTCGCTCGGTTTCAGCAGGTACGAGTTCTGGTTTCACGACATGATCAGGGGAAAAAACGGCTGGATAGAGAAGGAAAACGTTAAAAACTTCGAGGTTCTCGCACGGCTCAGGGACGAGCTCTCCATGAAGCTCGTCTGTTTCGCCGTAAACGATCCCGCGGGGATGCATGGCGGTCATCTTCTGGATGAAACCGGGTCCGAAGTATTTCTCCGGAGGCTTCAGGCGCTCCTGCCTGAGGTACGGAGGCTGGAGGTCCCCTTTCTTATCGGGTTCCCCGGTTTCTGGAAGGAAGATACGCCGCGCGATTCACAGTTGGAGCACGCGGTCCGTTCGCTCCGGGAGGCATCCGCGATCCTGCGCGACACCGGCGTACAGCTCCTGTTCGAGCCCCTGAGCGAGCCTAAATACCGGGGATTCATGCTGCCCACCGTACATGACGCTCTATCTCTTATTAAGCGGGCCGCAGTAAAAGAGGTGAAGGTCCTGTTCGATTTCTATCACGTGCAGATGATGACCGGAAACCTCCTGAATACCATAACGGAAAATTTACACATGATCGGGCATGTGCACTTATCCTCGGTACCCGGACAGAACGAACCGGCGAACGGGGAGCTTCAGTACCCGTGGGTACTGAAGGAAATGCTGAAAAACGGATATCGGAATTATTTCGGGCTCGAGTATAAGCCTTCAATCGACCCTGAGGAATCGCTGCGAAACACGAAGCGTTACTTCGCAGATGTCTGACTCGGGAAAGCGGGAACCGCCGGTCTAAAAAACAACGGATAAAGTCAATGGAGTGGGATGGAGCACCGCTGCGCCGGGTAAAAATGATCGCCGGGGCTCTTTAATCCGCACGAAAGATGAATCGTATAAATCGAAATAAAACAGCCTCCGTACCGTGGCCCGTTCTCTACCTTCTCGAGTTTTCAGGGGGACTGTCCTTCAGCGCCCTGGGTTCGGTTATTCCCGATATGAATGGAGTATTTGGAACATCCTCTTCAGTAACGGCAACCCTGCCCGGAGCCCAGTTTTTCGGCGGTTCGGCGGCACTCGTACTGCTCGGATTCATCCTGTCGCGCGTAAAACCGAAAAGCATGCTCCTGTGCGCCGGGCTTCTCATGGGGTTTTCGTCCCTGCTTATAGCGCTGATAAGATCATATTCCCTCGCGCTCGTACTCGTCTTCTTCCTCCTCGGAACGGCCATGAGTACCCTGTTTGCCCTGCCGGGCGTTATTACGACCCGCAGCGGAGGAGAGGGCGCGCGCAGGATGAACATCGTTTATTCTTTCATGTCTGCAGGGGTCGTCTGCTCCCCCATGGTATCGGGCATAATCCTTGCCCGGGGCGGCCACTACCCCCTCCTTTTCCTGTTCGTGTCAGCCGTCGCTTTCTCGTCCGCGGCACTGGCCTTCCTTCTTCCCTTTCCACCCATTGATCTCGGAGGCGGCTTTTCACCCTCCATCATGAAGCGCCTCATGCACGCGTACCGCGGTTTCATGGCCGTAGTGCTCCTCATGGGTCTCTTTTACATGGGGGCCGAAGCCGTACCGAATAACTGGATCCCGGCATATCTCTCGGAAACCTTCGATATCACCGGTTTCAGGCCCGGATTCGTTCTTGCGGGCTTCTGGGCGGCCATAACCGCGGGCCGCCATCTCTGCGCGGCGGTTTTGGGATTCTGGAATAAACCCCGCGCGCTCCTCATGATCCTGACCGCGGGCGGTTCGGCCTGTCTTCTTGCGGTGCCCTTTCTCAGATCGAGCATACAGGTCGAGTTCGCGTTCATTATTTCAGGGCTCTTTTTCTCAGGTATGATACCGATCATATTCTCCTTTTACGAGAACCTGCCCCCGGACCTCGCGGGAACGATGTTCCTCCTCGTGCTGACGGTCGGAATGATCGGCGCTTCGCTTATGGGGAAGGGAATCGGTGTGATCGCCGACGGCGCCGGCTTCAGCGCGGCCATACTGCTCGGGGTGCCCCTGCTCCTCGCGATACTCGGCCTGACACTTCTGCTCCCACGCTTCTTCCGAACACAATAAGGAGAGGGGATTGCTGTAGTACTTACTTCCCGATTGTGGTATTTATCTCCGAGGTTATTTTACGCCGCCGGTGCGGTGCGGGACTTTACGTAATGACCTGCTTCACAATAAAGGGAAAGGGGATGACTTTACCGTATGGTAAAGGTAAATTTACTTCTCGTTCCTGACAGCCGTTTTCATGAACCGGCACCGCCCCGAGGCAAGCTCTCGCAGGGCGCCCGCAAGCTCGCTCAACGCATAGGTTTTCGATATGAGACCGCTCTGATTAATGACGCCCTTTTCCATGAGCTTTACCGCCCCGGACAGGTCGCGATGAAAATCCGCTGAAGAGAAGGGCGTGGTATTCAAGACCTCGATGCCCTTCATGTGCCAGTCATCCGTGGGCACGGTCTCATCCGCCGCGTGATGTCCGAATATGCACAGCCGCCCCGCGTTCCTGAGCATGTCGGTCCCCTGCTTTATCAATCCGGGAAGCCCGACCGCCTCCACCACGAGGTCCGCTCCCCGGGGAAATATTTCACGGACCGTGCCGAGGCCGTCCCTTTCGGGATTTACCGTTATATCGGCGCCGTTTTCCGAGGCCATGGCCAGGCGCTCGTCATCCGTATCGACCACCACGAGTTTAATATAGGTTTTCGGAAAGGCCTGTACGAAGAGCTGTCCCATATAACCGGCCCCGAGCAGGACAACATCGAATCCGGGCTCTATCCTGAGCAGCCTGAGCGAGCTGACGACACATGCCGCGGGCTCCGAAACCCAAAGCTCGAAATTATCAACACGGTCCGGGATTCTGACCAGCGTGTCCGGATTCGCGATAAAGTAATCGGCGAACGCACCTCCGAACATATTCGACGTGACCCGGTCTCCAACCGCCAGACCGCTCACTTTTCTCCCGATCTCCCGTACGATACCCACACCTTCATGCCCGGGCTTTTTACTGTACGATGGATTGAGTTCCGTATCCAGGAAGCATTTCTTATCGTATTGACAGATCCCGCACGCCTTCATCTGCACGAGGACCTGGCTGTCGTCCGGGGCGGGTATATCCTCTTCGGTGATCAGCAGTTTCCCGGGTCCCGTGAAACGAACCACCCTGCTCTTCATGAGGGGAATCCTCTGTAAAGGAATTATTCGCGTGCCGGTATGTTTGACGAAATAAACCGTTCAGGTTTTCATGCAAAGAGGCTTTTGAGGAATCTTACTCCCTCCCGCGGTATATCGTTCTGGTCCTGAACGAGGGGACGCCAGATGTTGGCGAACGCGGCCACCTGGCCCTGCGCGAAGCTCTCTATGACCCCGTACCCGCTGTAGTCAATGTCCTCGAGTGCCTTCTTCACCTCATCCCAGGGGATATGTCCCTGTCCCGGAACGCCCCTGTCATTCGAGCAGGTATGAAAATGCACGAGATGCTTCTTTGAGGCCCTGATCGCGTCGCCGATTTTTTTATCCTCGATATTCATGTGAAAGGTATCGAGCATCATCCCGACGGCCGGATGACCTACCTGCTCGCACATCCGGAAGGCCTGCTCCGCGGTGTTTATGAGGTCGATCTCGAACCGGTTGATGGGTTCGAGCGCGACGGTTACCCCGTTTTCGGCAACTTCATCGCCCACCATCCTGAGGGTCTCAGCCGACCGGTCCCACTCCGCCTTCCTCTCCTCGGGCGAGAGGTAGCGCTTCTTGCCGAGTTCGGAGTAGAGCGGTCCTCCGATGACACGCGCTCCGATCTCCTTCGCCCAGGCCGACAGATCCCGCATGTACGCAACCCCGTTGCGCCGGACCGACTCGTCCGCGCTCGAGAAATCCTGCGTTTCGTCCAGTGCGGAGCAGATGCTCGCCTCCAGACCGGCTTCCCCGAGCTTTTTCCTGAGGCGGTCTGGTTTCAGTTTCGCGAACTCCGATCCGGGCGTGAGCTCAATAACGTCGAATCCCATTCCGCTGATAGTATCAATGAGTTCGAAATCATTCTCAGTAAAAGAAAGGACCCACACGAGTGTATTGACACCGAACTTGATATTCATTGCATACTCCCCCGCATTTTCAGGTTGAACTGCAGTATCATCCGTTTCGATTCTTGAAAATCCCCGAACCTTCCGATCAGGACATGACCGACTTCGTTGTCCGGGAGTCGAAGAACCGCATGCGCTCCTCGTCGAATTCGACCCAGACCTTTGTTTTGGTTTCGTACTGCTCGGTCGGCCTCGTCCTCGACTTGATCAGCTTCTCCCCGACCTGCAGGTTGATGATGTTCATGGACCCGAAATGCTCCGAGAAGAGAACATCCGCCTCGAACCCGCGTTCCCCCTTCTGCTTCGTGACCATCACGGACTCGGGCCTTATCCCGAGCGTAAGGCCCTCCTTCATCGGAAGTACCGCGAGCTTTTTCGCGTACTCTCCGGACAGGGGCACCTTTATGAGCCCGTTTTCGAGCTCCAGAACGGGCTTTGGAGTTTCCCGGTACACGCATCCGAAGAGATTCATCTTCGGATTGCCGATGAATCCCGCGACGAAGAGGTCGGCGGGACTGTTGTAAACCTCGGTGGGCGTTCCTATCTGGTGGATGACGCCCTCGTTCAGCACGGCGATCCTGTCCCCCATGGACATCGCCTCTATCTGATCGTGGGTGACGTAGAACGTCGTGGTCCCGATCTCCGTCTGGATCTGGCGCAGCTCGACCCTGAGCTCCTCGCGAAGCTTCGCGTCCAGGTCCGAGAGGGGCTCGTCCATGAGGAATATCTGCGGTTTCCGCACGATCGCGCGGCCTATGCCCACCCGTTGCATCTCACCTCCGGACAGGGCGTCGGGCATACGGTCCAGGAGCGGCGTGATGTGAAGCATGTCGGCCACGAACTCGACCCTCTTTATGACCTCCGCATCCTCTTCCCTGTGCATGGGGGAGCGGAGTGGGAACTCGAGGTTTTTTCGCACCGTCATCTGCGGATAGAGCGAGAAGTTCTGATAGACGAAGGCTACGTCGCGTTCCGCCGGAGACATGTCCTTCGCGTCATCCTCTCCGATGATTATCTGCCCCGAGTCGATCTTCTCGAGTCCGGAGACGACTCGCAGCGTCGTCGTCTTTCCGGCGCCGGTCGGACCGACAAGCACGAAGAATTCGCCGTCTTTCAGATTGACTGATATGCCCTTCAGGGCTGTGGTCTTTCCGAAAGTCTTTACCACGTTGCTGAGCTTTATTCCTGGCATGAATCGTTACCTCATCACTAGAGTATTTCCTTTTTCGTCTCTTTGTCGAAAATCCTGATCTTGTCCTGCTGGGGAACGGCCCACACCTTTTCCCCGGCTTTCGGGCGAACCGTGGAGCCCGCGAGCACCTTCAGTACGTTCTCCCCGGTGCGCAGGTTGATGATATTCTCCGGGCCGAGCTCCTCCACGATGGCCACCTCCATGTCGAACCCCGCGGGATCCGCTTTCACGCTTATCCCCACATCCTCGGGCCGCACGCCCATGACGAGGTTCTGCCCGCCCACTGTCTTTATCTTTTTGATGATGGAATCGCTCACCTGCATGGACTTCCCGTCCAGCCCGAGCTCTAGCTCGTTCTTCCCGCCGAGTTTGCAGTCGATAAAGTTCATGCCCGGGCTCCCGATGAAATTGGCCACGAACATGTTGACCGGATTGTGGTAGATGGATTCGGGCGTATCCACCTGCTGTATCACCCCGAGGTTCATGGTGACGATCCTGTCCGCGATGGCCATGGCCTCCATCTGATCGTGGGTAACGTAGATCGTGGTGGCTCCGATCTCTATGTGAACCCGCTTGATCATGGTGCGCGCCTCTTCGCGGAACTCCGCGTCGAGCGTGGAGAGTGGCTCGTCCAGGAGGAAGACCTTGGGTTTGATGACGAGCGCTCTTGCGAGTGCGACCCGCTGCAGGTCTCCGCCGCTCAGGTGCGCGGGTTTCATCTGCAGTATATTGTGTATTTTGAGAAGATCGGTAACGCGCCCGACCTCATCCTTCACCTCTTCCTTTGCGTACTTCATAGCCCGCAGGGGAAAGGCAATATTCTGGTATACGGTCATGTGCGGAAAGAGGGCATAGTGCTGGAACACGAACCCAACGTCCCTGTCAAGGGTGGGAAGGTCGTTGACCAGCTCTTCTTCGATGTAGATATCTCCCTGCTCCGGCGTCTCGAGCCCCGCGATGCAGCGCAGGGTCGTGGTCTTTCCGCATCCGGAGGGACCGAGAAAAACCACGAACTCCCCCTTCTCGATTTCCAGGTTCGCATCCTTGACCGCAACGGTCTTGCCGAATCGTTTTGTCATATTTTCAAGACGTATCATTGACATCTGGCTGATTACCCCCTTATGACTCCGAATGTGATTCCGCGCAGCAGGTTCTTTCGCACCAGGTACACGAATATGATGACGGGGATGATGTAGATGAGGCTCGAGGCCGCAAGCACCCCCCAGATGACTCCTTCCGAACCGTAGGACATGCTGAATATGGTGGGCGGCATGAACACCCACTTCCTCGTGCCGATGACGATGGCGAACAGAAACTCGTTCCATACGAGGATGGCGCAGAATATCGCGGTGGCCGCGATACCCGCCTTGACCATGGGGAGCACCACCTTGATAAAGGCCCTGAACCTGGTATAGCCGTCACACATGGCCGCCTCCTCGAATGAAAACGGAACATCGTCGAAGAAGCTCTTCATGATCCACACCGAGAAGGCCATGTTGAACATGGTATAGAGAAGGAGGAATCCCAGGAAGGTGTCCTTGAGCCCGATATTTGTGAAGAGCAGCGAAATGGGAACCAGGACCACCACGGGAGGAAGCATCCTCGTGGACAGTATAACGAACATCAGATCATCCTTTCCCGCCATTTTGTATCGCGAGAGCACGTACGCGGCCGTGGTTCCGAGCAGAAGCGAAAACACGGTCACACTGCCGGTCATGAGAATTGACCGCAGCATCGCGGCTATGAAAGAGGTCGACGCACCCGCACGGCCTGCCCCCACCTCCCCTCCTTCCGCTCTGCCGAAAAATATCTTGTAATTGTCCAGCGTGGGCTTGAAGAAAATGGTAGGGTTGGTGTCGAATATCTGTACCTTCGTCTTCAGGGACGACACCCCCATCCAGAAGATGGGAAACACGTACGCCGCGAACACGAGGACGATTACGATGTATATAATGACCTGTCCCACTATCCTCAATCCTTTTCTCTTTTTTCTACGAATAACGTTTGCCACTTTTATCCTCCCTCTCTTTCTATCTCTGCCGCGCCCTGAGGAGATACTTTATGTAGATATTGGACAGGGCCACAATGAGAATGAGCAGTATATACGCGAACGCGCATGAATACCCCGTTTTCGAGGACATGAATGCGTCGCGGTAGAGCAGCATGGAAACGGTCTGCGAGCTGTAGCCCGGACCCCCTCCGGTCATGCCCCAACCGATATCGAAGGCCTTGAACGCGTCCATGGTGCGGAAAATGATCGCGATCATCATGAGGGGCCACATGAGGGGAAAGGTGATACGCGTGAACCTGAACCACCCGGAGGCCTTATTCACCTCTGCGGCTTCATAGAGGTATTTCGGGATCGCGGTAACGCCCGCGAGGCAGAAGAGGAACATGAAGGGTGACCACATCCACGTGTCGGCAATAATGACCCCGTAGAGAGCGGTGGTCTCGTGGGCGAGCCACTCGATCTTGGGCAGGCCGAACACCCCGTTCAGCATGAAATCGATAACCCCCCAGTTCGGCTCGAGCATGTATCTCCAGAACATGCCCACCACGACCGGGGAGAGCATGAAGGGCGCGAGTATGAGTGTGGTTATAATCCCCTTGCCCCTGAACTCCCTGTTGAAGAGCAGGGCCAGTCCCAGTCCGATGAGCGACTGGGCCGCCACGGAAATGATTACGAACCTGCCCGTGGTCCGGTAATGCTCCCACGAGTACTGGTCACGGAGCACCTTCTTGTAGTTCTGAAAACCGGTAAACTCCGGTTTCACCTGCTTCACTCCCGGACGTTCCTTTACGAGTCCGGGAAAGAGCCTGAAACGCCCCTCGACCGCGCGGTAATCCGTAAAGCTGAGATAGGCTGACCAGATGAGGGGATACATGATAAGAAACGCGAGCAAGGCTATGCAGGGCATGAGAAACAGATACTTGAGCTGTTTATCCGTCATGCCCCTTCGTTTTCTCTTTTTTTCCGTACCCACTTTGACTCCTCCTGCTTCGTAGATGAAGGGTATTGGCCGCTCCGGCACTTGGCAGAGCATAGTCCCGGCCGTACCGTTCGGTTATTCCTCATTGCATCGCTTCCGGGGGACCGACAGGTACACCACCGGCCGCGGACAATAACCGGACACTCATAATGAAAACAGACCTCGAAAAATTCCGTTCCACGAGTAACCGATTATTGCAGCCCCCCCGAAAGGGGGGGGCTTTTTGCTTCGTTCTTACTTGTAGTAATCGTCGAGTATCTTCTGATGCTTGGCTGCAAGCTCGTCGAGAGCGGCCTTGACCGGCTTCGAACCGGTGGCAGCGCTGTTCAGGAGCTCCTGTGACGACTGGAGAAGCTCGTTGTACACCGGAATGTTCCAGACGTCCCTGACGTAGGGCAGGGCGTCATACAGCGCCTTGTTCTGGGGAAGAATATCCCAGAACTTCTGACTGGACAGAATATCCATATACGCCGGATGTCCGAGGTTCTCTGCGTACTTCCAGATCTGCTCCTCCTCGTAGACCCACTCGATGAAGGCCGCAGCCTCTTCCCGATAGGGGGAATAGGAGCTGATGGTCAGGGGCTGTCCTCCGAGGCTCACGAAGTGTGCCTTCGGGCCCTTCGGAGGAACGGCAAACTGCACCTTGTCCCAAACCTTGGAGTTGTCCGGGTTCGTCATACTCGGCGCAAAAGATGACCACTCGACCGCGAAGCACACGATACCCTGGCTCATGGACTGCACCGTTTCGTCGAACGCCGCGTTCGGCCATCCGGGAGGCGCGTACTTGGTCAGGGATTTATAGAACTCCATGGCCTCGACCGCTTCCGGGCTGTTGATATATCCCTGCGCGGTATTGGTGTCGCGATCCCAGAATGCACCGCCCCAGCACCAGAGAACCTGGTTGAAATCCCAGGTGATGACGTCGTACGGGATCCCGAACTTGGAGATGTAGCCGTAGAGGTTCTGATCAGGCCTCGTGAAGAACTCTGCTATGTCCCGCAGCTCGAACCAGGTTTCGGGAACGGCGAGGTCGTAGCCGTATTTCTTCTTAAACGCCGCCTTCTCCTTTGGATCGCCGAGCAGGTCCGTCCTGTAGGCAAGGAGCTCCGCGTCCGCCTCAAGCGGCACCGACCAGATCTTGCCGCTGTTCGTCGGGTCGCCCATGTAGTAGTTCTTCATGGTGGGTGGAATCTGCTTGACAAAGGGCTTGTTCCCGACAAGCTCCGTGAGCTCGACCGCGGAATCGGCTTCAACCGCCATGCCGAGCCACTGGGAGTCGATCACGATGAGGTCCCACACGTACTCCTGGGCCTGGACGGAAGCGAGCCACTTCGAATACCAGGCGTCAAAACCAGGAAGCTCGGTTTCGACCTTCACCTTTCCGCCCGTAGCGGCCTCATAACCCGTGGCAACCTTGGCAATGGCGTTCCCGGGCTCCCACGAAAAGTAAAGCAGACGCAGTGTGATCGGGCCCTCGGCCTTCTTCCCCTCCTTCTCGCCGCCCGCAAAAAATACGAAGAACGAGCCGATGAGCAGCACTGTGAGCGCAACTACGAGCAACAGTGATAACTTTTTTCTACGCATAGATAATCCTCCTTCAATTTGATTCCAACAAATCAAACAATTACCTATCCTTCACACACCAGGTTATCACCCCCCTTTTTTTGCGTTCTCTTTCTGAAGCATATGTTGCGCACATCTTACGAGCTTGGAAAATGAGAAAACAGCATGTAGGCGACGAGCCCGGCCCAGAGAATGTTGAAACCCCATCGGTAGGCACCGAGATTCAGAGGTTGGATGAGGCCGATTATACCTCCTATAATGAGGATGATTGCAACTGGTTCGAATATTCTTCTCAGCTTCCGGAGCACCATTAATCTCTCCCCTCGATAATCTAATAAAATATCTTCATCATGAGCGATTCCATAAAAGCTGATGGAGTTTACCATCCTTCATTTTTATTGTCAAGGATATATTTATTTTTCCTTTCATTGCTTTGATCAGGTCCGACCTTATCTCAGATCTGCTTCCGCTGGAACAGCTCGACCCTGAATTTTCCGCGCATTCTGATATCGATGTATTCAACGGGAGTATTATTCTTCGTATAAACGACACTCTCGACCGAGAGGATGGGATTTTTGGAGCCGATGCCGAGAAGCCGCATCTCCTCCTCGGATGCAGGAAGAACGGGCCCGAACTCCCGCCAGCCGTGATGCAGGAACACGCCGTACTTTTTTCCGAGCAGGTCGTAGAGCGAGTTCTTTTCGAAATCCTCCTCCTCAATGTGCCTGAAGAGACCGGCCGGCACATAACCGTCCACGAGTATTACGGGTTCCTCCTGAACGAACCGGAGTCTCTTCAGATAAAAAACCGGATCCCCCGTTGCTATGAGCAGCCTCTCGGCCACCCCCGGATCGGCCGGGATGATCCGCTGATCGAGGACCTCCGTTCTGAAGTCCACTCCCTTTTCAGCCATCTCCTCTGCAAACCCCTTCAGGCTTCCGAGAAAGAGGGGCTTCTCAGGCGGAGTATTGACGAACGTCCCCTTTGCCTTGATTCTTCGAAGATACCCCTCGTTGACGAGCCGGAGCACCGCCTGTCTCACCGTGGCACGGCTTATCCCGTACCGCTCCATGAGCTCAACCTCGGTAGGAATGGCGTCTCCGGGGATAAGTTCCCCCGAATCGATCGCCTTCTTTATGTTCTGCATGAGCTGAAAATAAAGGGGGATGGGCGTGTTCTTATCGATCATATGATTTCCGGACTTTCTTTCATTCGGCCGACCTTATAAACTTACTTCCACGTCATTAACGTGTGTAGCATCAATAGACGAATATCATTATCACTGCTTATTGCGTTACGGACTCCCTTCGGTCGACCTTCTAAACCCGTTTCTCTATAACTGATTGTTCAGTATCAATAGACGAATATCATTATCACTGCTTATTGCGTTACGGACTCCCTTCGGTCGACCTTCTAAACCCGTTTCTCTATAACTGTCAGTATCAATAGACGAATATCATTATCACTGCATACTACGTTACGGACTCCCTTCGGTCGATTACGGGCCGAC
>Ga0272442_10000368_pt1 | contig 74595 bp, 80 predicted proteins | sample SSMForm2O_FD_200262 | JGI IMG/M metagenome (GOLD analysis project Ga0272442, IMG submission 200262) | Marine sediment archaeal communities from Little Sippewissett salt marsh, Falmouth, MA, United States - SSM-Form-2O | ecosystem: Environmental > Aquatic > Marine > Wetlands > Sediment ...
GTTCAGCCTTAACTCCTACAACCACACCGTCTTTCTTGATAACTCCAAGCGCCTTTGTACGGTTCATCATCACCGCTCCGGCTTCCTCCGCTTTATCCGCTAGCGCCTTGTCATAGTATTCTCTGTTGAGGACGTAGCCTTCAACTTCCTTGTGAGTGATCTCAACGGTTTTCCCGCTAGGGACAATGACCTTGATTTTGGAGATCTTCTGGGCGATAAGAGGCTCAACTGGTTCAAGCCCCGACTCAATGATCCCCTTAAGACTCAACCCCTCGGCGCAGTATACAGGTGTGCCCGCCTGCTCATGCTCCTCAAGGATTAGAACTTTCGCACCGTACTCAGCGGCGGTCCTCGCTGTTAGACTACCAGCTGGACCAGCCCCGACGACGATTATATCGTATTCGTTTGATTCAGGGCTCATTTCATTTAATCTATGTTACTACCATTAATTGATTTGGATTAACTAACTAGAAAAGCCCTCAACAGCAGTAGATCGAGTGCCGTGAGGGATAGGAAAAGCGCGGATATGTTCAGTTTTTTGAACTGCTGGGCATGCTCAAGGCTATCAGACTATTCATATATCCACCTTAGTTACTGTGATTTACAACAAATATGATGAATGGGGAAAGTTTTTTCTCCTTAAAACCTCATCCTAGCTTCATGCTATACTTCACATATGGAAGCTTCATGGACATCAACAACCTGAAGAAGCACACACCCTCAGCAAAATTCGTCTGCAAGGCAATGATCCCCAACTGGGAGGTCCAATACAACTACTACAGCACCAACTACAAGGGAGGCTGCACAGGCATCGAACCAGCCATAAACAAACTCGTCAGAGGAGCAGTCTACGAGATACATCCAACAGAAATGGAACACCTAGACACAATAGAAGGCATACCAAACGGCACCTACTACAGACACCCCATAATGGTGGTATCAGAGCAAGGCGAACCCATGCTAGCCCACGTATACCGCACCACCAACCCAAGAGGACCATACAAACCCACCAAAAAATACCTCAACTATATGCTCGATGGCGCCAAAGCCCTCGACTTGCCCGCGGAATACATCAAAACACTAGAACGAGAAACCAAAGACTAATCCAATCCTGTCAACCGATAGTCAATACTACCCCTGCAACCCATAGTAGATACTACACGTTGAACCCATAGTGAATACTACCGGTTGAAAACCAAAGAGGGGGAGGGGGGGGGTACCCCCAATCAAACCCCATTTACCACCTATTTCAAAGAAAAAAGCCCCAGAACGCCCCATTTTCCATCCTGATCTATGCAAAATCGTACATAACCCCCGGGGAATCAATACCAAAAAACACCAACTCACACTTCTTCACACCAATAAAAAATGCACCAATTCCCCACCAACGGACCCCAACACAGTTTATATCCAAGGCTACATTCAAGATACCCGACGTGAAACTAGAAGACACCATACTCACAGCCTTCCAAGGACTAAACGAACGCAAATTCAGACTAGCCCTAAACATACTAGGCATCCTCATCGGCTGCGCCGCAGTAACAGGACTCATCAGCATCACACAAGGACTCACCGTCGAAGTCAGCGGACAACTAGAAGTCTTCGGACCCAACAACGTAATGGTCATCCCCTACGAGATAAGACAAGGCAGAGGCTTGGTCGGAGACAGCTTCAACTGGCGCGACGTACAGATCATGGAGCGGGTCCCCAACGTAAAATACGTGGCACCCATAGTCTCCACGGGCTATGCTCAGTATACCATACGGGGCGACACATACACGGCGTTAGTCTATGGCTCCACACCAGCATACTTCGAAATATTCAGCAGCTTCAAACTAGCAGAAGGCAGAACCCTCTACCAAAGCGACACAGGCTCAGTTGTAATAGGAGGTCTCTTGGCACAGCCCAACGAGGATGAGGACCCAATATTAGAAGTAGGAGACAGGATAACCCTCAGCTTCTATGTCCGAGGTGAGCCCCGAGAAGCAACCTTCAGAATAGTAGGCATACTCGAAAAAATTGGAGGCACCTTTGGCTCAGAGGATGATAGGAGCCTTGTAATGAACTTCAGGGACGCCCAGACCACCTTCGAAACCGGAAGCAAAGTAGACTACGTCTCAATACAAGTCAATGAGATGGATAACGTAGACACAGTAGTTGAAGAGATCAAAGACAAATTCGACAACAAAGTAATGGCAATGGGCTATGAACAGATCCAAGAACAAGTAGACACAGTCCTAGGCACCATCGAGGCGGTTCTCGGAGGAATAGCCGCCATCAGCCTCCTCGTCGCCGGAGTCAGCATAGTAAACACCATGACCATCAGCGTAATGGAGCGAACACGAGAAATAGGCATAATCAAAGCCATTGGAGGAAAGAGCCAAGAAATACTCCTACTCTTCATAACTGAAGCTACCATCACTGGATTCGTAGGAGGAATCCTAGGGGCAGGAGTCGGATTCCTAGCTGGTATACTGGTGGGTGATTACATTGGGTTGCCCGTCGCGACCTCCCTATCATTGGGCTCATTGGTTGTAAGCTTCGCTATGATTACCAGTGTTCTCGCTGGTATGTACCCCAGTTGGCAGGCTGCAAACCTTCACCCCGTAGACGCCCTACGTTATGAATAAAACCTAACGAATAACCTGTTTACTAAGAAAACAAAGATTGGGTTATTGAAGTATCCCGTAGACCTCTTCATCGGTCGCGTTTCTCTGGATATCCACTGTCAAATCAAGAGGCATAAGATGATCCATGTTTACACGCCTTCTCTTCACCTCAGGACCAGTGACTACCACAAAGTTGCGGTCAATCACATCAATGATGACACATTTATTGCCCTTCTCACGACCCTGGATCTTCATACACACTCGTCCTACGTCTATTGCCACCACATCTATTCACTAGAAATGTATTGGTCCACAATGCATTTAAGAATATGTAGAACCCCTTCGACGTCATATAGACTCGTGTTTAGTATGACATCATATACACTGAGGTCACTGATATCGACCCCATAATACTCCTTGTATCTGATAAGCTCTGATTCTTCACGCACACGGGTCTCCTGCTCAACATCACCATAACCCCGGTTCTCACGTTCAGCCATACGCTTAACACGTACATCAAAAGGACAAGTCACAAAAATCCTGAGATCAGGATCCTCTGCCATCCATGCGCTGAGATTCGCGTCAATCACTACTCCCCGTTTACGGGATTCCTCCTTGGTGCGGTTGTCGAGCCAGTTATCAAAACCCGGGTCATCGGCTGCTATCTTGTTCATTTCCTCGAGCGTTACCCCGAGTTCCTCGGCTCTCTCCCTGAAAAGCATACCTGTGCTGATATATTTTAGTCCAAGAGCCTCAGCTAATAGCTGGGCGTTGGTGCTTCGCCCTGACCCATGGTTCCCCGCTACCGTAATAACAAGTTCAGCGACGGGTCTCGGCAAGGCTCAGTCCTCGGGATCAATCTCAAAGGTCAAACCAAAAACCCTGTTCAACATCACGTTCATGGTGAAGCTGCATAACAGATACCATTGAATGAATGTGAATTCACGTGGAATCCTCGGGAAATCAAATGGGAAATGAGCCACAATAGTGTCCCCAAAGAATCTACCAAGGCTTGGCCACACCAATAACATGGGCACCGTGAACAACATACTGCTCCTCATCCTATCCATACTCATCTTGCTCTGTTGCTGCATGAGCTCGTTCTGGCGTTTCTGGGCCTTATCAATGCTTCTCTGGTTTCCGCTCCGGGTCGCACTCATTAACTCCTTGCGTGCCCTGGCGCTCTCGATCATGAGTCGTTTATACTTTTCAAGGTCAAGGCTCCTTACACCAATATAGCTAGTGAAAGTTGCTAGAGCAAGGCTGATACCCATTATTGCTAGTGTCGCGTATGGAGGTTCCTGGTACATTGATAGGTCGAGTAGTACTTGGCTGAACATCTAGGTTACCTTGCACCGAATAATGAGGGGTATATATAAAAAGTATCCCTACTCATCCGCCATGAGTTGGCAGAATTTACGCCAACTCAAGCAGATAGTACGTGGGTGCGCCGCACGTGCCTCATCCAGCTTACCTACTGCAGTATTGTGGGGAGCGCTGAGCACATCCTCTGGGTTACTGTAGGCTAGATCATTGATCTCCTTCATCGCCTCTATGAATGCGTCCAACGCCTCCACTGGCTCGCTCTCAGTAGGCTCTATCATCAATGCCTCTGGCACTATCAACGGGAAGTAGGTCGTGGGGGCATGCAATCCATAGTCAAGAAGCTTTTTACTCACATAGAGGGCGCTGACCCCAGTATCCTCCAGCATGGGTCCTGCGCTGACCGCTGCCTCGTGTTTACGCGGCTTCTCGGGATCATATGTCAAGGCATAGCCCTTCTCCTTGTCCAGCTGTTTACTGATATAGTTCGCGTTCAATACGGCTAGTCCAGATGATTCCTTGAGACCTGTTCCACCCATGGTGTACATGTAGGTATAAGCCTTCAATGAGACCCCAACGTTGCCATGGAACCCATGAACCTTACCAATAGTCTTGGCTCTATCCCAACTCATGGTATACTTGCCATCGCTCTCAACCACATAGGGCACAGGTAGATACTTAGCTAGCGCCTTCTTGACGCCGACTGGTCCTGCTCCGGGTCCACCTCCACCGTGTGGTGTGCTGAAGGTCTTGTGGAGGTTGCTGTGGATGATATCAAAGCCCATGTCTCCGGGTCGACACCATCCCATGATTGCGTTCAGGTTTGCGCCGTCATAGTACAATAAGCCTCCAGCTTCGTGGATGATCTTGGCAATTTCTTTGATCTCTGCCTCAAATACTCCAATGGTGTTGGGATTGGTCAGCATCAAGCCCGCTGTATGTGGTCCAACCGCCGCCCTAAGAGCTTCAAGATCAACCATCCCATGCTCGTTACTGGCAATCTCGACTGTCTTGAATCCCGCCATTATTGCGCTTGCTGGGTTTGTCCCGTGGGCGCTATCTGGGATGATTACCTCTGTTCGTTGTTCAAGCTCTCCCTTATCCTTGTGGTAGGCGCGCATTACCATCATGCCTGTCCATTCTCCGGCTGCTCCGGCTGAGGGCTGTAGAGTGGCATCATCCATCCCAGTTATTTCTAGGAAGTGTTTCTTGAGATTGTACAGCATCTTGAGGGTGCCCTGTGTGGATTCAGGTGTCTGGAGTGGGTGTACCCCGGTTATCTTGGGGTGTCCCGCCAATAACTCGTTGATAATTGGGTTATACTTCATAGTACAGCTTCCCAGTGGATAGATGGCTCCACTGTTCACACCATAATTCATCTGGCTCAGGTGCATATAGTGGCGTAGCACTTGCATCTCTGATACCTCGGGTAGTCCCGGGTCTTCTGTCCTGAGTATGCTCTCGGGTACCAGTTCTTCTGTGGGTATCGTGCCCTCTATCTCTGGCTCAAGCTCGGGTATCATGTGGCCAATTCTGCCCTCTTGGCTTAGCTCGAAGATGAGGGGCTCGCTCCAGTCTGCCTGCCTAAACCTATTCATCTTCATCCCTCCAAGGCCTCCTTCAATGTAGATACCAAGAAATCGATGTCCTTCTTACTATGAAGCTCCGTTACACAGTACAGCGCGGTCTCCCCTAGCTCAAAGTCACCGTTGAGTGGGATGCCTGCCTCGATATCCTGTGCATGTAGCGCTGCGTTTACCTCTTTGAGGGTCTTGTACTGGAAGTTTACAGTGAACTCCTTAAAGTGGAAGCTATTGAATATAGGCGCCCTTACCCCCGGTAGCTCACCAATCTTTTTCTGTGCATACTTCGCCTTCTTCATGATGGTCTCGCTGAGGTCCTTCATGCCCTGTGGACCCATTAACGCTAGATATACGCCTGCTCCCACAGCCACTAATGCCTGATTGCTACAGATGTTGCTCGTTGCCTTCTCACGCCTGATGTGCTGCTCACGGGTAGCCAAGGTCATGACATAGCCTTGTCTCTGGTCTGCAAGGGTCTCGGTTATCCCTATTATTCTTCCAGGCATTTGCCTGATGTATTTGTTATCGTGTTTGCACGCGAATATCCCCAGAAGTGGTCCACCATAGCTCATATGGTTTCCGAGGGGCTGTCCCTCGCCAACCACGATGTCTGCGTCATAGCTGCCGGGTGCCTTCAATAAGCCTAGACTGGTGGGATCTACTCCTACTACATAGAGTGCCTTGGTGTCGTGGGTTATTTCTCCTATGGCTGCAGCTTTTTCCTCTGCGAAGCCCATATAGCTGGGGTTCTCGATATAGACCATGGCGGTCTTGTCATCGTTTTTTTCCTTGAGGTCCTCTAGGTCCAGTTGTCCCGTGATGGGGTCGTGGTCTATCTCTTCAATTGTGATTCCCGCTGGCTCAGTGTAGGTCTTCAAGACGCTTAGCCGATGTGGGCTCATCAAGTCAGGTACCAGTACTTTGAACTTGCGTGTGATCCTGCTGGACATTAGAGCTGCTTCTCCTATGGCAGAAGCCCAGTCATATAGACTGCTGTTGGTTACGTCCATGCCCAGCAATTCACAGACAAGGCTCTGGTACTCAAATACTGCCTGTAGTATTCCCTGACTAATCTCAGGCTGGTATGGCGTATAACTGGTCAAGAACTCTGCTCGGTGAACCACCTCGTCCACTACTGTTGGGACGTAGTGGGGCCATACTCCGCCCCCAAGAAATGGTGGGCACTTGAGGGTCTCATTCTCCTCCAGTAACCCTGAAACATGTTGCCTTACTTCTATCTCGCTGTGGGGTCCCGGGATATCGAGTTCTTTCTTGTAAATGAACTCTTTGGGTATATCTGAGAAAAGGTCGTCGATGCTATTGATGCCGATCTTTTCCATCATCTTTTCCTTTATCTCTGGGACGCTGTTTGGAAGGTAAGGGTGTATTTTGCTCAAACGTTTGCCTCCAATATGATACTAATATGGATACCGAACCAGTAAATAACGATAACTCGTGGAGAGGAAGCTGAAAGAAAGACATATACAGACCATCCTGCCCAGATAAGTGAGTGGAAAATAATGCCAAAAGTTACGCTAGATCAAGAGAAATGTATCAACTGCAAGACATGCATCAGCATATGCCCCATGGGGGTCTACGAGGACAAGGGCGAGACAGTGGAGGTCGCTAACGAGGATGAATGCATAGCTTGTATGGGTTGTGTCCCAGCCTGCCCAGTTGAAGCTATTGTGGTTGAGGAATGAAGCCCTTTTAACTCCATATAACTCATTTTCATTACATGTCAGATACACTTGCAGAGATATCACGGTGGGTTGATGCGAACCGTGAAGAATGCATCAAATTTCTTCAACAGATAATCCAGATTCCCAGCCCAAGCTATGATGAGGAGCAGGTAGCCGAATTCATAAAAGAAAAAATGACCAAGTTCGGATTCACTACCGCCAAGACTGATACCTTGGCGGATGCCATGGGGGTCATCAAGGGAAGAGGAGGTGGGCGAAGCTTCCTGCTCAATGGACACATAGATCATGTGCCCGTAGGAGACATGATTGACCCATATTCTGGAAAGATTATGGATGGATCAGAGTTTGGGGGTCAGGGAAAGGTAGTCTATGGAAGGGCTGCATGTGATATGAAAGCAGCAGTTGCCGCAATGGTGCTAGCTGGAAGGGCTCTCGTCGAGAAAGGCATCAGGCTCAAGGGAGATTACATGGTTGCCGCTGTATCCCAAGAGGAAACAGGCGGTGCTGGAACCAAATCAACCATCGTTGATAGCCAGTTCCTCGCAGATGTAGTGCTTATCGGTGAAGCCACCAACATGGAGCTATCACTGGGTCACAGGGGTAGCATGAAATACGATGTTATTGTTCATGGGAGGAGCTGCCACGCAAGCGCCCCTGAACGTGGAATCAACGCTCTCTATAAGGCGATGAAGATGATAGATAAGATCAAAGGCGAGTTAGCTCCTAGTCTGCCTGTTCACCCTGTTTACGGTAAGGCTAGTTTAGTAGTTACACAGATTGAGGTGAGTCCAAATGCGGCAAACGTGGTTCCTGAGACTTGTAAGTTCGTAATAGATTGCAGGAATCATCCAGAGTTTACTGATTACCATCTCTACGAGGCATTGAACAAGATAATATCCGAGTTAAAGACCCATGATCCAGAGTTCAACGCCACAGTAATCCCAAGTAACATCATTAATGAGCGTAAGTTCTCGGGTTTCTACACAGACCCAGAGACTAACCCAGTGGTGGATGAGGTCTACAAGGCAATAACCGAAGCCTATAGAGAGCCTGAGAAAAAGATATGGACCTTCGCCACAGATGGCAGGATATATGCTCATTTAGGTATCCCGGTTATCGGTTTTGGTCCGGGTGAGGAAAAGTATGCCCATACACAGATGGATCATGTCCGTATTGAGGACTTCTTGGACACCATCAAGGTGTATGTTTGGCTCGCCTGCCGTATTTGTGGCGTTGCCTGAGTCAATGGGCTTTTATTCCCATTTTTTTGTATTCAAGGTATGACGAGTCTCCTCGATGACCAAGAGTACCTGAATCGCTTGGACCCTAATGGTATGCTCAAAGCTATCACTGATTTCCCCTTGAGCGCGAGAAAGGTACTTGAGAATATAGAAAAGATCCATTTTGATATCAATGGATCAGACTTTGATTCGATCCTTGTTGCTGGTATGGGGGGCTCAGCTGTTGGAGGATTACTGCTTAGAGACTGGTTATATGATACGCTCCAAATCCCAATCACCGTCAATAGAGACTATCATCTACCCGCATGGGTAGATGAAAAAACCCTAGTCTACGCTGTTAGCTACTCTGGGAACACTGAGGAGACCATCAGTCAATATCATGAGGCTCTTGAACGAGGATGCACTATAATCTGTTTCTGCTCAGGAGGATTACTTGAGGAGAAAGCCGATGAAAACCAGAAAATATTGATTAAATTCCCATTGGGGCATCAACCTAGGGCAGCCATACCCTACCAGTTCTATAGCCTTGCAGGGGTAATGCGAAAGATCGGGCTCATCGATGATGCGAAGTGGGGGGAAGTCAACGAGTCCATTAAGATCGTGGAGGCTCTCTGCTCAGAGATGAAGCCAGAGGTCCCATTGGAGTTGAACCCGGTGAAGAAGCTCGCTGAAGAGATCAAAGGCTTTGTCCCTTTTGTCTATGCTCCAAGGTTATTCACAAGCGTCGCATACAGATACAGCACTCAGTTTAACGAGAATAGTAAGAGCCCCGCAGGCACTAATTTCTACCCAGAGGCTTTTCACAACAGCATCATGGCTAGAGAGGGGGATAAAGAGCTTCTGGGGAGGCTCTGCGCGGTAATCATCAATGACTGTGGGGGAGGTGAGGCGTTGAATAAGAAAACCTCCATGGCGGTTGAATTGATGCGGGAGTCTTTTGGTAAGATGGTGACTGTTGAGACGAGGGGGGATTCCAGTTTGGCTAGGATGATGTCGGCGTTAATTCAGGGGGATTACGCCAGTGCCTATCTTGGGATTCTTTATGGTCATGATCCCAGTGCTACCGAGTCCATCAGGATACTGAAAGAGAGCATGGGTCACTAGGATACAGTTTTTAACCCGGGTATCAACTACCCATCAATAATGGTTATCGAGGTAGATGATTCAGGGTGGGGAGACCTCATCGGTGGAACAGTAATAGTGCTACGAAGAGTAGAGACCGATGAGAGTTACACGGGGGAGATACCCCTTGAGCTATTCAAAACGAATGAGTTCAAGTACAAGACCTACCTAAGAAACGCGACCCAGATAATCCTCAAAGGACTCGATGCATTGGATGTACAGAAGACCGAGCCCATCCACATCTGCACTGGATATGTTTTCGAGCACGCAAAAGACACCCTACGAGAACTTGGATACAAGCTTACCGAGGTTAAGATCGTGGGAAAGACTCAGGATCTGGCTGAGAGAACCTTCATCGAGAGCCTAGTTGAGCTAGGTGTTGGCTCATTTAGTGAGTTAGCTGGGATGAGAAGCTTTAATGGGTTCCTCGAATGGGTCAAAGACGATCTCCAGAACCGGGAGCAGTATGTGAAAACCGGGTGGAAGAACTGGGCAAAACACAGGGATGAATGATGAAACGAAGAAATTCAATCACGATAGCGATACCAGCATCAATGGTATCAGAGATACACAATCTAAGAGACAAAACAGCAGTACTGGGACAAATAGGGAGGGCAGCAGCCATCTACAGGATAGATCAGATAATCATCTACAGGGACCAGCCAGACGAGAACATCATGATGAAGTATATTCTTGGCTACTTGGAGACCCCCCAGTACCTGAGAAAACATCTTTTCGATATGCGTCCAGAGCTTCAATATGCTGGAACCCTTCCCCCACTCAGGACGCCTCATCACACAATAGCGGAAAACTTGAGCCAAGTAAAAGTAGGTGACTTTAGGGAAGGCGTAGTATTAGGGGGATCAGGTTTCAACTATCAGGTTGATGTTGGTCTCGATGTCATTTTGAATGTACGGGGGAAACCCCCGGCAAGAGGCGCCAGAATAATAACTGAGATCATGCAGGTTGAGCCCGAGTTCTCTGGTAGGAGTGTCAAGAAGAAGAATATCCCCGAGTATTGGGGCTATGATCTGAGGGGAAACAAGAGGCGGCTCAGCGATTTGGCTCACAGCCCTGAGTGGGATCTCACTATCGCTACATCCAAGATAGGTGATAGTTTTTCTTCTGTTATGGAGAGGCTTGAGGCTGATTGGGGTGATGCTGAGAAGACTCTCATTGTTTTTGGTTCTTATAAGGAGGGTGTGGGTGAGATGATTGAGCGTGAGGGTAGACGCGTTGAAGAGGTATTCGACTATATCATCAACACTGTTCCTGATCAGGGAACCGCGACCGTCAGGACCGAGGAAGCTGTCATATCTACCTTGGCCATCTTCAATATGTTTAAAGACTAAACCACTATTTTTGAGGCAAGAGTGAGCATCAGTGTCCAGCGACGAAGAGATCATAGAATCCGAGCTAAAGGGAAAAACCCTGCTCGTCTACATGCACATACTCAAAAACCCGGGTGACGCTGTAGGGGTTCGTGAGGTACAGCGAGAGCTGGGGTTCAGCAGCCCAAGCGTATCCAGTTATCACTTGAACAAGCTCCAAGACCTTGGACTTGTCGAGAACGTCTACGGCGATTATCAGCTGGTTAAGGATGTTAAAGTGGGTGTCTTGAAGCAGTTTATCATGCTGGGCGGGGTTATGCTTCCACGTTACCTCTTCTACGCGGTATTGATGACTACCATGCTTCTCACTTTCTTAGTCCAGACTCCCTATTTCCCGAGCCGAGAATATATATCCACGATTATGATGGGGCTGGTTCCTTCAGTGATTCTATGGTATGAGACCATCAAGATATGGAGGGAGCGCCCAAGATGAGTGTTCTGATAGTAGAACAGACGATTCAGCCAAGTCTTTGGGGTGTTCTAATCTCTAGCATTAATAGTAATGGAGATGATGCTTAATTGATGACCCAAAAGTCTCTCGTATACGTGGTATTAGCCGTGGCGGTTGGCTACTTACTTGTCTCTGCTGTACCCCAGCAGGTAGCCATGTATACGACTCCCCCAATGAGGACACAGAGAGGAGACAGTGAGATATTGGAGATGGCACCAGAGTCAGGTGATACTTTTTCAGGCCCTGATGAGGCTCCTGAAGGCATGATTCTTGGAACTGAAGATGCTAGAGAGGTCTCATTTATCGAGATGTCTCGACTCCCAGAACTCATGAAGTGGTGGACCATTGACATACTTGTTGCTTTGACCATCTACTGGGTTGCGAAACAGAGACTGGTTTAATCTCAAATATTCTTCTTGATGTTCATCCGAGAGTAAAATAAGTATAAGAAAAAAATGGATTAGTGGATTATCTGCTTTCCGTCATTTCCGAGAAGATCATCCCGTTTCTTGTCAACCTCACTCTGAATATAGGCGAGTTGATCCTCTGTAAGGCGCCTGAACCTACCCTGAGCCTTCAGATACTCTTGCACAGGCTTAGCTTCAGTCTTCCTATTAACCTTCAGGACGCCCTCCTCAATCTCATAGAGGGGATTCACCCAAGTATCCACACCTAGACGAGTAACCTCGACAGCTTTAGCTGGATCAAACCTCCATCCAGTTGGGCAAGGGATTACGGTATGCAGGAACTTGAAGCCCTTGATACTCTTGGCTTTCTCCAGTTTCCTAGCTAGGTCCTGAGGATAAGCCACAGAAGCCGTAGCAACATAGGGTACCTTGTGGGCAGCGATTATCATTGGTACATCCTTCTTGTTGCTCTCCTTCCCTGTAGGAGTAGTAGTTGTCCACGCACCGTAAGGCGTCAAGCCGCTCTTCTGGATACCGGTATTCATGTAGGCTTCATTATCGATACATATCTGGAGGAAGTTCTCATTCCGCTCAGCAGCCGCGCTGATCTTACCGAGACTAATATCTGATGTGGCGCCGTCACCAGCGCTGGAGATGAGTGTAACATCCTCTCTTCCCTTAGCCCTTAATGCCGCGGATATCCCTGTAGCTCCATCAGCTACAAAGCTGAAGTGGATGCCATAATAGGGCACCTTAATGCTCCTCAGCGCGCACATGGCGCATGGGCCATCCCCATAGACGATGGTGTTTGGTCCGAAGACTTTTAGAGCTAGTTTCCAGAACAAGGGTCCTCCGCAGCCTGGGCAGCAGGTTGTTCCTCCTTGGATCATGTTTTCGTTATAGTATTTGTCGAATTCTTCGTTGTACATCTACATCACCTCTCCTAGGTCATGGGCTTCAACCCAATCTATGACGTGTTTGACTATCCCTGTCTTTGCTGCTTCAAGGGTCTCATCAGCCATGTATCGTATTTGATTCATGGTTACATCTGTCCCAGATAGTCCGACGTGGAAGTTCGTGATGAGTGGCTTGTCTGGTAATTCATAGAGTGCTCTGGATAATTCCATTGCTACTATGCCTCCTCCTGCTGAGCCGAAGCTGTTGTTTCTATCAACGACTCCGATAGCCTTGTACTTGGGCGCTATCTTCTGGAACTCTTCTCTGGGGAAGGGTCTGAAGCACTTGAGCTTGATCAAGCCTATCTTCTTGCCCTCAGCACGCATTTCATCGATTACGTCTCTGGCTGTACCCGTCATGGAGTCCATGGTCACTAGAACCGCCTCTGCTCCATCACAGTTATACTCCTCAATCAAGCCACCGTAGCCTCTGCCGAATATTTTCTTATAATCAGTATCGACGTCTTTGATGACCTTCTTTGACTTTTCATGAGCCTCAGCTAATCCCATTCTCTGCTGGATGAAGCTCTTTGGAGGGGGCATCTTGTAGCTATCTGGCATCAGATCATACCATTCATGCTTGTAGGGTGGCAACCATTCATCCACCTTAGCCTGATCTGGTACTGTTGTGGGGGTAGCTGTTGCTGATACAAAGTATCCGTCGTAACAGACGGCTACTGGTAGATAGATCTCTGGGTTTTCCGCTATCTTGTAGGCTTGGAGTATTGTGTCCAGTACCTCTTGGCTGTTCTCGCAGTAGAGTAGTACCCAGCCCTTATCCCGCTGATGCATCGAGTCATTATGATCTGGTCTGAGCCCACCTAGTGGCGCCATAGACCTGTTGACCATACACATCACTATCGGGAGTCTTCTTCCCGGTGGTATCCAGAGTGGCTCATCCATGAAAGCGATACCCTGACTGCTGCTTGCAGTAAAGACTCTAGCTCCTCCAGCCGATGCTCCTACTGCTGCCGCCATGGCTGTGTGCTCTCCCTCGACTTTGATGTACTCTGTCTTCATGGTCCCATCCGCTATCAGTGTCGCAATGGTACTGATGAGTTCTGTCTGAGGCGTAATCGGGTACGCTGGAACTACCTCGGCTCTTGCGAGCTTGGCTCCCCACGCCGCAGCCTCGTTTCCTTCCATCATTCTTGTGAAACTCATTGTTCTCCCTCCTTCACCATCTTAATTGCACCCACTGGGCACTCATTTGCACAGACCCCACAGCCCTTGCAGTACCTGTAATCAAAGATTACCTTTTTCTCGTCTGTGAGCTTCACGGTACTCTCTGGGCAGTATAGCTGACACATACCACAGGCGATACATTTCTCCTGATCCACCTTTGGTGCAAAGGATCTAACTATCTGTGACATCTAGGCTACCTCCGCTGCCTCATAGCCGCGTTTACACGCTTCTACGTTCAATTCTCCAATCTTTCCCGGGAAGGTGTGCATAATCGGCTCAAATAGACTATCTATCTTGACCCAGTCTGTGGTCTTGGCTATGGCTCCCATCATGATGGTGTTTACGATGGGTATAGCCCTGACCCCGAAGACCTCTGTGCTAATCTGGGTCGCATCAACTGTTGCCAAGGTGCTCAAAGAGACCCCCAAGTCAACCTCATTTGGGTCTTTTGCCCAGTTCACCAACGCGATTCCCCCCTCCTTTAAGCCACTCCTTACAGGAGGATGATCTACCAAGGTAGGATCAAGGACAACCACTGCGTCTGCCTCATAGATGCCTGATGTGCGCCTGATGGGCTTGTCATCGAGTCGTAGAAAGACCGTTACGTCTCCTCCTCGTCTCATACCTCCATAGACGGGGATCTTCTGGGCGTATTTCCCTTCGGTGAAGGCTGCTTCTGCGAGCATTAATGCGCCCATGACGGCTCCCTGTCCTCCCATTCCATGGAATCTTATTTCATTCAAAATGAGTCACTACATCCTAAGTCTAGACCTATTATATTGATAAAATATCGTATACCGTTACGGATAATCTATGTAATTCACGAAAATAATACCCTTGAATGTACGCTAGCTGAACAATGCCCCATCTGCAAGGAGAAAGAAGAGAGGTTTACTCTTCAAAAACTAGTATGTACGTGTACTAGGCTTTGCTATGATCTCTTTCACATAGAGATCAAACAATTGTCCGCTGTGTGCAGGCTTGGCGACAATAGCAGTATCTGCACCCTTTCCGGTGCCAGCTATAGATATTACATTCTCATCCATAGGCAATAATCCAGCATCAGCAGCCATGTATACGATCTCCAAGGCTACTTTCATTCCCTGACCGAACATCCTTAGAACATTGGCTATGAGTAGACCAGATTCCATGGTATTGAATTTCTTCTGGATCGCTGACGATACGCCACCGAAAGCATGAACCGTGGTAAGCACCTTTCCCCCCTTCTCTTTGATCTCGGTGACTGTCTCGTCGCTCATCTCTATCTTTCCCGGCTCCTTGAATCCAGCAACATGGGTCACAACCACCACATTGTATCCCTTGAAGACCTTTAGCGCTGCTAAGGCTGTGCCTCCTCTGGTTGATGAGACCACTATATTCTTGATGCCAAGCTCATCGGCTCTCTCCTTGGCTACTTTCATTGTTTTTTCTGTGTTTCCTTCTCCTACCTCTGGGTAGTAGATTATTTTTTTCTCAGACAATATAATCATTGGATCACTGGAATGACCTTTTATAACATTTAACAAAAAGGGGTAATCCTCTTATCTGTGTGGGGAACGGTTCTAAATGTGTGTGGGGGCGTTAAATGAGGAATAAACTTACTCTATTTCTAATAATGCTCATGGCCAGCCAGATAACCCCAATATTGGCTGAGATCAGCCCCCAAGAATTATCTATAACAGTGCAGGGCGATGGCGTCACCAGACTAGATTATCTGTTTCAAGCCGAGATAACTAGCCTCCAGACCAATATTTCCCTACTTGGGGAAATCTACGAGGACTTATTCATTGTCAACGAGGATGGTCTTCCACTGGAATACGTTGAAGCCTTGGATGGGTTGACTGTCTATAGTCTAGGTTCGACCTTGGTTAATATCACTTATCTCTCAGCCGAGTTGACAGGTAAAATAGGCGTAATATGGTCATTGGATCTGGTTCTCCCGATTAGCTCAGAGATCATCCTGCCTGTTGGTTCCACCATAATCAACCTGAATACTATACCTTTAGAGATAGATACTCTCGATGAGAAGACTGTCTTAGTAATGCCCGCAGGGATGATTGAGATTGAGTACACAGTAGATATATTAGACTCGGAAGCGTTGGCGCATGATGCCATAAATGAGGCAGAAGAGGCTATACAGGAAGCAGAAAGTAGTGGAGCCAATGTTACGGCTGCAAAATCATTGATTTCTGAGGCCATACTACTGTTCCATCAAAGTAACTATCTGGAAGCCGAAGAAATAGCTACTCAGGTAATTGATCTCGTGGATGATATAGTTGAGAAAATGGCTTTGGCGCAAGCCAAGATAGCTGCTGCTGAGGATGCTATCGAGATCGCGGATGAATCTGGGAGGACCATCGGATTGGATACAGCAGAGTCCCTTCTACAAGATGCTCAATCAGAGTTTCAGTCAGGAGACTATGAAAAAGCATTAATCTATGCTGAAGATGCCCTTGAGGCAGCCCTCAACAGCGAGAAATCCGGAAATAATACCCTCATGCTCGTAGGAGGAGTACTATTAGGCATTGTAGCTGGAGCGTTTTTCGTGTTTAGGCAGAAATCCACTCCGGAACGTGTCCCAGTTGAGGTCGAGATCGACTTGGAACGATTGTTCAAGGAGCACCCGGAATTACGAATGGATGACCGAGAGGTATTGAAGTATCTCTCTGAGAATGACGGTGAGGCATTCGCATTTGATATACGTGACAGATTTGATATCCCCCGGACCAGCGCGTGGAGAATGATACAGCGGCTTCAACGCTATGAGGTGGTGGATGAACGGAAGATCGGGGGTCAGAGCCTAGTCAGCATCAAGGAAAAATACCGGAGGCACCTCTGATGGAGAAACACCTGTTCCGTTTGGTTTCACAGGGTTCCTCTAATATCATCATTACATATGGTTTAGATGGGAAAAAGATGAAAAACAAGGCTCTACTGGTGTTAGCGACCATGATTATCGCCTCATTGATGGTGGGGGTAGTCTTGGCTCAGCCCAGTGTCGATGTTTCGCCCAGTGTTGTTAAGCCCGGTGAAACCGTGGTAATCTCTGGGCAGACTAGTGCTGGAGTAACGTTGATGGTTGAGATTTCCAACTCCAGAGCATTGGTGGATTCTTTCAATATTACAACGGACATGTCTGGAGATTATAGCGTGGAGTATATGGTATCCGTTAATTCACCTGTTGATGTTTATATGGTTCTCGTAGACTATGAGAAAACATCATTCATGGTATCAAAAATGACTCAAGAGCATTTATCAAAATCAATTCGATTGCTGGTGTTAAACGCCAAGAAACAGGCAGAATCAGCCTTGATACAGGCTAGAAAACAGGGTCAAACCATACCCCCAGAAATCAGAAACAAGTACACGCAAGCCATCAGCGCCATAACTCAAGCAGGGGCTCATATCGAGAGCCATAACTATGCAGAGGCGCAGGAGTCACTCCAAGAGGCGTTGAACAGGTTCAGGGAGATAGTAGAGTACTCTTATGCCGAGAATGTGACCCCTCAAGTTGATCCAGAGCAGCAAAGAATCAGGGTGAAGGAGATGATTAGCCAGCTTTGGCGCCAGTATAGCGAGATTAATGCTGTTACTCAGAGGTTGAAGCAGTATGGGTTGAATGTGGATATCTTGGAGCGGCAATTGAACACTCTTCGAAGCAGTATCGATGGTGCCCAAGATCTTCTCGATGAAGGCAATATCGCGGAAGCCCAACAGACTGTTACTAGACTCCAGCAGCTGGTGAAGCAGAGACTGGCTGAACTAAGACTAAAACAAGCAGAGATAACCAAGAGGCTCGCGGAGAGATATCAGTTATCCCTTGAGAACCGGGTTGGTGCCTATCTTACCACCTTCCAGAAGATTCACGCCGTCAGACCAGTAGTGTCTGCGTTGGCAATTCAAGAATTGGAGTCTCTTCAAGCTAGATTAGCAGATTCGGAAGAGTTACTGGATAGTGGAGAGGTTGCATCTGCTCTACGTGAGATGCATGCAGCCGAGTATCGTCTTAGAAATCTCGCAAACACTGTAAATGGGGCTGTGACTAATAGATTGTTAAATCGTATTGATGAGTTAGCTGCAAACCTCCAAGAATCCACAGGGACAGATATTAGTCAGATACAGAAAGAGATCGAGGACACAAAAGACTCATTAACAGATTATCTACGGGAAAGACGCCCCACTTCAACAAATAATGCCACTTTGACGCCTTGACCTAGGATAAAAGTCAAAAACCATGGACACCAATTGAAGCAACATGGTTGATTGTTGGCTCCCCTACGGTGACACAGAGGTATATGTCTCAGTTGAGCTTGAGTCTCTGCTTGAAGTCGCTGAATTGAAGACGGTTGAACCAGAGAAAACATCTGTTGAGCTTATCACGAATGCCCTCCTTGAGCCCAGCGGTATTACTTTGGAGGAACTCATTGAACCCGGCGTAGATGTAGTCATTGCCGTTGATGTTTACTCTAGTCCCCAAGCGGTCACTCACGCATTAACAGAGTTAACAAAGATGCTTGTTGAACTCATAGTGCCCAAAGAGCGGATCACTATCATCATTGGAAACGGGGAGAACGATAAAGAAAACACCGCGATAAGAGACGCCATCAACAATGAAACCGAATTACGAAACATCACTCTATTAGACCACAATAGAAACACCAGCAACCTCGTAGAATTAGGAGAGACCCACAAAGGAACCCCAGTCGAGCTGAACCAGAGATACCATAACGCCAAGCTAAGGATCGCTGTTGGAGAGACAAGAATAGACCCATTATTAGGATATGCGGGGGCTCACAACGCTGTTGTGCCTGGTCTAGTATCTGTGAACACTATCAGTGAGTACAGGAAAGCCTACTTGGACTCTGATGTCTCACCAGGAAAAATTGAGTTGAATCCAATTAAAGAAGACCTCTTTGAAGCAATAGGCAAGACTGGGATAGATTTCGCGGTGAATCTAGTTACCAACACTGATGGCAGGACCTTGGCGGTTCACTGTGGAGGCTTCGAGGAATCTTGGGGAAAAGCCATCAACAGCCTAGCAGACCTCCGAGAAGTATCAACTGAGGGAGGAGCTGACATTGTGATTGTCAGTGCAGGGGGTACTCCATATGATCAGAGCCTGTATCAGGCAACATGGGCGCTGTTAAATGCATCAAAAGCTACGAAGAGAAATGGCACCATTGTTCTTCTAGCTCAGTGTGTTTCTGGGCTTGGCGCCGAGGCTTACACTCAACTTGCTAGAGTCATGGATTCTAGTGAGATTAAGAGGCGATACATGTATGGTGCAGAGGCTCTCGACTTGTTGCGGAAAATCCAGAAGAACAATAGGATCATCCTGGTTTCTGCTTTGCCCAATTACCTGGTAGAGTCTCTGGGTATCGATGTGGCGAGAACCGCCAATGATGCTTACAAGAGAGCCATACAGTCTAGGAGAGGAAGGAAAACTATAGTGATCCCATATGGTTGCCAGTCATTAGTGACTGAGTGACTCCATTAAATTGGGAATAATACGACCAAGCTCAAGAGCATTACAGCAACATAGAGAATCATTCCAAGCTTCCTAGACGTACTCAACTGTGACAGATCATCTAATGGTTCGATGGATTCCAATCCCGGTCGCATCAGGAAAAAGGCTACTACTACCCCCATAACCACATATCCTGAAATAATTAGCAGTAATACCCCTGCCACTGAGACGACCTTGTGACTCTCACGACCCACAAGACTCCTTATTATGTGCCCACCGTCTAGCTGCCAACTGGGAATCAGGTTAATGAATGTGACTATACAGCCTACCCAGGTTGCGAAGGCGACGGGATGCATTATGAGCACCTCGTCTACTGCTGTTGGTCTGATGACTGAGGCTATTATTTCCAGTATTGGGGGCATTGGCATTATCTGGAACCTTATGGCTGGGTAATCGAACATCCACCTATTCACCTGAGCTGTTGGGACTACGAAACTCAAGCTTATGCCCAGTATTCCCAAGATTATAGTGGCTATAAATCCACTAACTGGACCACTCAAGCCCAGATCGAATAATGCATCCCTGTTTACGGGGGGCTCTCGCTGGGATATTATGGCTCCAAGAGTTCCTCCCATTCCTGGTGGGGCTGGTATGAAGTATGGTTGTGATGCGTCTATACCTCGTTTTTGAGCGATGTATTTATGACCGTACTCGTGGACCGCGAATATCAGCAGTATCGCGATGGTGAATATGAGCACATTAACAATAATGGGCGTGCTTGGCATCAATTCCTGCCTTAAAATCGGGTTATTGCTACGAAGATACCCATCAAGCATTACTGTGAGAACTGTCGCCGCGAAAAGAATCTTGTTTCTGATAAAACTCTCTTCTTCCTGTATGGTTCGCTCTAGTATTGAGAGATGGTAGTTATCGACTATCCATCTGATTCTTGGTAGGTATCCTTGGTCTCGTAATTCGTCCGCCAGGGCTTTGAACGCTGGTTTCATCAAGTACTGCCTGAATCCTTCTCCCCGGGTTTTTACTATGAATGTGGGTGTGGTTCGTTCCCAGTAAGCCTTAACTACTTCGAAGTGTCTCTCGACTGCCTCGACATAGATTGGATTCATATGCTGTGGCTTTTTGGGGGTTGATTCAACCATTATTGTACACTTATTATCGAGCCCTTTAAACCCAGCTAAACCGTATATGCGATTTCTTTAAATTTTAGGGGAGTCAACATCACTGGACAAAGCTTGAGTTCCCCGAGTATGACTGTCCGGGTGTTCAAGACCAGCGACCTTGAACGAGTGATGCACATCAACTCCAAATGCCTCCCGGAAAACTACAGCAGCTACTTCTACAGAGACCTATACACCAAATACCCTGAGACCTTCATGGTCGCCGAGTTAGACGGAGAAATACAGGGTTATATAATGTGCAGGATCGAGCGAGGCTGGTCAAAAAAAGGTAGACTGAGCCCCGCAAGACTATGTCACATTGTATCCATAGCGGTAATGGAGACTCATCGACGAAAAGGCATCGGAAAAGAACTCATTGTTCAAGCTATGGCTCGTGGACGCAGGATATATGACTGCGACGAGGGTTATCTTGAGGTTCGAATAAGCAATGAACCAGCCATCAATCTCTATGACAAACTAGGCTTCAGCAAAGTAAAACGCAACTACGGTTATTATCTTGATGGCGAGGATGCATGGGTCATGGCATCGAGCCTAGAGAATTATTAGCAAACATTATTACCCACAGCCGGACAGATACTGATGAAAGTCAAATGGATATTGTTAATGTCCTCAGTTTCATTATCATTCTCTTTAGTCTTGGGGTATTCTACTGGTTCGGTAAATTCACCCAGAACCTCATCAAGCAGCATTATGATGTTTATGGCCTCCTCTACGATATTGAGGAGATGGAGAAAGAGAAGAAGCGCTGATCGAATGAATACATACATAAGTCTCCAAGGGTTTAGGCTGTAGAATCATGAAGAATAGCTCATTGATACCTTGGACAGAAGTCTCTACTTGGTCTTGCAAGGCATGTGGCAACTGTTGTGTAGGGTATCGTGTGCCTCTCAAGATGGATGAGATGATCAGGATATCTGCCCAGTATGGTCAAGGGGTTCTTCAGTATGGCTTAGGCAAGGCATATCTCAGGAACCAGAGCAATGGACGCTGCGTATTCCAGAGACCCCTCATGGGAAAATGGATATGCACATTACAGGGCACCAAGCCAACAGCCTGCCGATTATTCCCATTCAGGATGCATAACAAGCCCCTATACAAGGGCGGGGAAAACGCCAAGGTCGTGATAGGTGAAAAGACCTACTATCTGTATATGGACCCTGACTGTAAGGGTATAGTTCTGGGGCAGCCAACTGAGCGGTTCAAGAATGAGATCGTGCCAGAAATAGTGCGGATCGGAATGGGGTTACCCGTAAAACAGCGATATACAACGAGCAAGAGCATTCACTGGCGACCAATATAGCAAGTGTTATACCATTTTTAGTGTGATTCTCAATGAATCGATTTGAATAAGCCAATTACTGTAGCTGGGCTCACTGTAAATCCCGGGGAATTAAAACGAGGAGTGCTGAGCATTCCAGAATTCTTTGCAGACGGACAATCCATCGAAATGCCATACACGGTCATCCATGGAAAAACGGCTGGAAAAACCCTCTACCTACAGGTAGCCCAACACGGCTCAGAGGTCATGGGGCTTGACGCACTAAGACGCTTGCTACCCGAAATAGATCCCCAAAAGCTGAGGGGAACAATAATCTACTGCCTCCCCAACCCACTAGCATTCAGAGAAAGAGTAAGAGCAACCATATTTGATCCGAAACCCGGTGGAATGAACCGTGTCTGGCCAGGAGACCCAGAGGGCAGCCTTACCGAGAGGATGGCTCACAAGATATTCACCGAGCTGGTATGCCACGCCAATGAGGTAATTGATCTACATACAGCGGGAAGACGATGCCAGCCTTGGGTCTATTATGAGGCTGAAGGTGTCTCCGAGAAGACCCCGCCTAAGGTTGCTCGTAGGAGCGAGGAGTTGGCTCATCTGTTCGGTGCCCCGATTATGTATTTGGAGGCAGATCCTTATGGTGGACGCAAGACCTTAAGGGCTTGCTGTGTCGATGAGGGAAAGCCGGCAATAGTCCCTGAGCTTGGAGGTCACAGTTACTTCGACGAGGAGATCATTATGATGACTTATCGTGGTTTGAAGAACATCATGATTAGCCTTGGGATGATAGATGGAGAAATCGTATTACCAAGAAAACAGGTGAAGTTAAATTGGCTCTCTGATACGAAGAAATATTATACCTTCTGCCAGAAGGGAGGAATTTTCATCCCTGAAGTGGAGCTGGGTGATATCGTTGAGAAGGGTGAAAGAATTGGCTACATCTATAGTCCAAGAACGTTTGAAACCATTGAGGAGTTGAGGGCGGTCCAAAGTGGGTATATCTTCAGTATCCGTGAGAATCCTGTGGCTCATCAAGGGGATGCTTTGATTGCTGTTCCCGAAGTGTTGGAGTGGCTGGATAACTAGTCCAGTATATTTCCCATCAAAATGGTGTCATCCCATTTCTCCAAAATAGTGTTCCAAAAATCCATCTTCAACAAGCTTTCCTTTACGAATCCAAGCTTCTCGTAAACATGGATGGCTCGCTCATTATGAGCTACTACTCCAAGTGTTACCTTCTTTAATCCCCTTTCTTCGGCAATATCCAGTATGTAATTAGTTAGAATCTTTCCCAGACCCTTATTCTGGAAGTCATCATGCACCGTGATCCCAAAATTACCCTTATGCTTGTAGATATCCGACTTGGAGAATTCAAGACTAGCCCCTGCTACCACTCTTACTTCATCACCATTCTCGACGAATCCCAGTATAGGTAGCACCTTATCATAGTTAATTTCCTTGAACCAGCCTTCTATCTTCTCCCTAGTAAACCCTAATGGAAGATAGACTAGTGACTCATCTGAAAGGGAGCTAAACATTTCCCAAGTAGGTTCAAGATCATAATCTATCTCAGGTCGCAGCGTAACCTCTGTACCATCCCTAAGTACTACTTTTTTTGGGTTCATCCAGAAAGGCTCAGTGTTCATAAAAGGAAAACGGGTTAGAGAGGATTTATTTTATCCGTTTCTCCTCAAACTCGGCCTTAATCTCAGCCAAGAGCTCAGGATCAGATAAAATCTCTACTGTTGCTAGTGCTAATGTTTTTACCCCTGCCATCAGCCCCTCATCGCCTTCTGGGGTCATTGTACAGTCAGCGAACTGGACGCTGTGCATCGGCATCTCCTTCTGGGTTAAACCAATCATTGGGTGAATTCCCGGAACAACATGACTAACATCAGCAAAGTCTGTGCTACCACCCGGAGGCTGGATATCTACCTTAACAGGGTCCTCGTATGGGTGCCCCATCTCATCCCATATGTCGGTGATTAGCTTCTCAAGTCTCCTGATGGGTATATTGGATTTCAAGCCAGTTGAGGAAGTGAATTTTACCTCGCATCCAGTTGCAAGTGCCGCTCCCTTTGCACTGTTCTTCACCATCTCAACTAAATCGGGAACATACGAATCATCGCTGCTCCTAACACCAAATCGCAGCACAGCCCTATCTGGAATAATATTTGAAGCCAAGCCTCCCTCAGTGATAATACCATGAACAACAGGATTTGCATCCCTTCTCAACTGCTGCCTATTAGCATGAATCGCCATATAGGTGATCATCGCTGCATTCAGGGCATTGGCTCCGCTGTGGGCATCTGCCGCTGCGTGTGCTGTTTTACCTTTGAATTCTATAGTAACTCCTGAGACTGCTAGGAAGTTTCCCTGTGCTGAGCTGAGTCCCGTTGAGGGGTGAACCATGTAGCTCACATCAACTCCATCGAACACACCATTATTGGCCATACGAACCTTAGAGCCACCATAAGGACCATGCCCCTCCTCAGCAGGTGTTCCTATAACCCATATCTCTCCAGACAGTTGATCCATCAGTTTGCTGACAGCAATTCCCGCTCCTATTCCAGAAGTTCCAATTATATTATGTCCACAACCGTGACCTACTCCTGGAAGTGCATCGTATTCAGCTAATATCGCTATGACTGGACCCGGCTCTGATCCCTTAAACACAGCCTTGAACGCTGTATGCATACCATGGAAAGGGTACTCGACCTCAAATCCATGATTTTTCAGAGAATCTACCAATAATTGGCTTGATTTCTCTTCCTCACTTCCAAGCTCTGGGTTCTCACCAATAGTATCCTTTAGTTTTTTTAGTTCAGGGAAGATTTTCTTTGATTCTTCCTTGACCCTATCTTTTAGGACTTTTTTATCGATCATCCTTCATTCTCTGGCTGTATCCAAGATAAACTTTATTCATTCACCTCAACTTGAGGCTCAATGTTCTCCTCAGGCGCTTTCTCATCCTTATGATAAAGAACTGGGCCAATAATTGAACCAAATAACGCCGTAGTCAATACTGCTGGAACAATTAGGGCAGAAAAGATACCTGGATCTATGAATAAGCCTCCGTCAACTAGTAATGGTAGTTGAGCAAGCACAATGGCCGTTAATCCATTACTGAATTCGATCCTGCTAACCTTAACCTCGATATCTGAAAGCGGCGTAAACATATTGGTCAAAAATACCGAAATAACTCGTACAATCCCAATAATGACTGCAATTCCAATACCTATACCTAGATATACCAATTCAAGTCTCATCTGGAGTCCCACAAAAAGGAACAAGAATGATTTAATTAAGAAAGTAATCTCTTCATGGAAACCCCTCAGTCTCCTTCTCTCAATCCTCACCCTCTCATTGAGACCCAGCTGTCGCGCAATCAATGGATAATTTGTTAACGTTATCCCAAATACGAGGGCAGCCAAAGCACCAGCACCTGGTCCACCTGCTTGCTCAGCTAGAATATAGCTTAAAAAAAGGACAGCAATTGTCATTATATAATTGAAGGGTCTGTTTCGAGCTATGTTTAACATCTGTACCCAGATTACGCCGATAATAAACCCGATGAATGATGCAATCGTGAATACAAACACTATATCCTTGAATCCCTCACTTAGGGGGATCTCTGGCGTCTGAATGAGCCTGATTAGAGTCATTGTAGTTACAATGCTGATACTATCAGTTACTATTGATTCCAGTACAAGGAACAATCTGCATTGCCCCGCATCACTATTGCTTATGGTTAAACAACCGAGAATGCTAAGAACAGTTGATGTACTTGTACCCCCTATCATGGAGCCAAGAAGTAAAGCCTCGGTGAACGTGAAGAGTTCAGGTAGAATGTAATAAAGACCGTTTCCAATAATAAACGTCGTAAGTACAAAGGTAATTACACCGAGATAGCCGCTTTTCTCCATAGATTCTCTGAATGTCTTTAACTCAACATTTAATCCTGCTTCGAACATAAGCAGATTCAATGCCATTAAGACCAGCATAGGCGCAAGACCAGACATTGTAATGGGATCAATTAGCTTTGTACCAGGTCCAAGTATTGCGCCGAAGGCTATTAGCCAGAAAATATCTGGTATCTGTGTCTTTGTATAGAGTATTCCTCCTATGTAGGCGAGGAACAGGGTTAGGCTGATGAGAATGACGATTATATTTGCTTCCAAAAATACACTCTCTGGATTTTGGTGTCGTTCGCCGTATTTCTGTTCAGAACTGGTTTAAACTTATTGGGTGAATAGCCATTACTAAGAATATTTTAGCTAATATATGTTAAATATTTATGTTCCGCTACGATAAGCCGATATAAAAATCCCAACAAGCGTAATTCCTCCTCCGATAATCGTGAAGTCATTAGGTGTCTCTCCTAAAAGAAGAAACGCCAGTATACTTGCCCCAACTGGCTCACCCAATAGACTGAGGCTCACCACTGGAGCCGAGAGATATCTAAGGGTCCAATTATATAGAGTATGACCAAATATCATGGGAATCAAAGCGATCAAGAAAAAGAGACCATAAGTAGAGGATGAAAAACCTGTCAATTTAGTCCCAGTAAATAAACTCATCAATATCAGTGAAGCTGTAGCAACGGAATAAACAGGAGTAACATACGTAGTAAGATCAAGATTTTTCCTGTAAAACCTCCCGCCAAGAATATACAGCCCAAGCATTATTCCCCCAGTTAAGGCAAGAACATCACCTAAAAGATTGGATTCTCCAGAACCAGCGTCTCCCATAGCGATCACTGATATCCCTATAAAGCTGATCAAAATACCCATGAGGGTTCTTTTGGTGATTCTTTCCTTGAGAAAGATATGGCTGATGATTGATACAAAGATGGGATCTATGTGGACAAATATGACGCTACTAGCAACAGAAGTAAAGCTAAGACTAGTTATCCAAGAGGCAAAATGAATGGCTAAGACCACTCCGACCACGAATAGATTAAAAATAGCTTTATTTCCTTGTTTTCTCAGCTTTTCCATTCCCTTGTTTCGAATAAAAAATGGCAACAGCATTGCGACGCTCAAAAACATCCTGTATGATGCAATTGCTAGAGGAGGTGCATCAGTCCACCTAATCAATATGCTAGCTGTACTTACAGCTATGATACTGATTAATAACGCTAAGTTAGGTGGAGGCCATGGTCTCTCGCCCATATACTGTTATCACCACCCTTTCGTATAAAACATAAATTATACCTCTAATTGATAAAAACCAAAGTCTAGACCATCTGCAAACAGAGGACTATTCTATTTGCTGTTTGATATTACCTCGGTTCATTTGAATGAGTCTATAGAGACCTGATTTGTCCTAGTATTGGTATACGGTAGGTCTGCCTCCGTTCCAAAGTTGTAGTAGTTGACAAGCCCCTTCTCGGATTCATAAACTACTACAAAGTCCTCAGACACACCGTATGGCAGCCCATACATCTTGACCTCTATCTCATGTTTTTCGGCTACTTTTTTCACTTCGTCCATGACTTTGTGGATCTCATTTAACGGCTTTGTATTGAACTCGGGTTTTAAAATCCCGTAGGCTATGAACCCATGTTTCATGTTAGTATAAAATAGTCATTACAGTTATTTATGCGTTAATAGAATGTTACCAAAACCATGATGAATGTACAATCTGTATAAATTTACATTATTATTGGAACATTTTACCTGCTAAACTTTCATAATGTAAACTGGGTTCGTAAATGATAAACCAGTGTTATAACCAAGAATATTTTGATTAAAATGGCAATATATGAGGTAGAGTCTTGGAAGGTTAAACCAGGACGCGAAAAGAAACACGAAGAAGCCCTCAGGAACTGGATGGCTTGGGTAAAGTCCCGTAGAGAGTTGTTCCCAGAGTGGAAAAGCCTGCGATATATTACTAAGTATATTGCGGGTGAGGAGACCGAGCGCCACGTTATGATCTGGGAATATGATAGCCTAGCCGCCTTCGAGGAATATAAGGCACGTAGAAAGGATTACGAGGGTCCATATGCTGACTATAAGAAAGTAGACCCTTACTATATGGATGTATTCGACCATACTAGCATGAAGGTAGAGGTATGGAAGCCTCAAGACCGTGACTTGTGGATCGAATAACTAGTCTTTTTCCTACAATAATAATTGGAATACATCACTTAATGTTAGTAAATATTATAAACTAATGGTATTACGTTAGCGATATGGGTGAAGCAGAGCCAACAAACCTAGTAAAAAGCATATTACAAGACTTTAACTTCATACAAGGCAACTTCCTCATAATACTAGTAGGATGGCTTCTAGTTGATTTCTCCCGTGAGATGGCGTTTACCTACTACCCCCTATATGTCACAGAACTCGGGGGAAACGCCACAATAATCGGTTTCATCGCATCAATAGCAGTCCTATTTGAAGCCATAGTAAAAATACCGGGGGGAAAACTCGCTGACCAGTTTCGCCGAAAAAGACTGATAATAGTAATGACATTGATAGCCTCAGCTTCATACCTGATATACGCTTTTGCCCCATCTTGGCATTATATACTATTGGCTGCTGTACTCGTGAGTTTCTGCTGGATATACACCCCGGGATTCGAGAGTATAGTAATGGAATCCCTTCCCGAGGACAAACGGGGTACCGGTTACAGCCTCATCAATCTTATAATGAAGGTCTCAACAACGCCATCACCCCTCATAGCAGGATATCTCTTCACTCGTTACGGCATAATCGGCACTTCACGAATTGGTTTTATCTTGGTCTCAGCTGCTTTCCTAGTTGCGTCTTTAATGAGGTGGAGGCTAAAAGAGGAGACTGATAAACCAGAGGTTACCGCTAAAGATGTGTTTGATAGTCTTGGGAGTGCTAAAACTTTTGGAGAAGGAATCGGTGTCTGGAGAGTTGTATCAAGTTCTATGCGGATGCTTCTCTCTATTGAGCTTCTATACCTCATCCCAAACGTTATGTTCAACACTATTTTGACCCTCTTTATCGTCAATGATCTAGGAATATCTGAGGTCCAATTAAGCCAACTAGGCGCAATAATAGGCGTAGCTATGATAATTTTCGCTATCCCAATGGGAAAGATTGTTGATAAGTTTGGACGAGTTAGACCCCTCTTATTTGCTTACGCGCTGACTGCGGTGACTTTGCCCTTCTTATTTGATGCGAATTTTACCCAATTGATTTTTGTGGCTCCTGTTGTTGGGTTGCTTAATATCATTTTTTACACATCGACTCAAGCGCTCTGGGCTGACTTAATTCCAGAGGATATGCGCGGCAGGATTATGGGTAGTAAAAGTTTCTTCAATTTACTAGCAGTCGCTGGAGGAAGCATACTCGGTGGCTTAATATATGATAATGTCAGTCACATCTTACCTCTCTACATTTTCAGTGCAGTAACATTACCTTGCTTCATATTAACTTGGATTTATATCAAGGAACCTGAGAGGAAACTAGAAGAAGTAGTGGAAGATCAAGTCTAGTCTTCCATGTCTTATCAACATTATACCACTGTGCCTCATGATTTCCTTGATTCTCTGCCTATACTCTGGCTTGTAACAATGGATCTCACAGTTCTTACACATAGGCTTGGGGTCAAGGGGACAATATTCCCGTCTCAAAGAGGAGTAGTTTAGGGTATCATGGCATTCACTGCATAGATTCGTGTTGTTTTCCCGGGTCTTTAGTCTGTCTTTATGTTTGGTGTCGCAGTAGATCTGTATGAACTCTCTGAGTACCCTAATATCTTCATCGACCTTGGAAACCATACCACATCAGCAAAATCACAGTATTTTAACCCTTATTCCCAGATCAAACCGGTTAAAATATGTGACTAAACTATACATAGGTTTAATAATCGGCTAAGAGACCATAGGCGTGTATACTAGATCTTAGTTAAACTATCTTCTAAGTATCATCAAGTAATAGGAGTGAAAGTAATGGGTTATAGAGAGAGGCGCAGATATGATCGTGGTCCACGAGAAATGCACAAGATCATCTGCAGCGACTGTGGCAAGGAGGCCGAGGTTCCATTCAAACCAACCGAGGGCCGACCAGTCTATTGTCAGGAATGCTTCAAGAAGCACAGGCCACCACGCAGGTACTAAGTATCTGTGAATATCTGCCGGATAATCCGCCTTGGCGGGTTTCCAGGTAATTTTTTTGTTAATTAATTTATGATACCTTTAAATGGTACCAGCCTGCCTTGTGGCTGTCACAGAGAACATATTCATGTTTACAGCTGACGAGGCGACCGCATGCGTAGTTTAGTGATATGAGAAAAAAACGTATGCAGGTACAATATTTCAACGATCTACCCCTAAGTAAAGATGTTTTAAGGGCATCAGGGCATTAGGCTTTGAGAAGCCATCGCCTATTCAGGCACAATCCATATTACCCCTTCTAGAGGGTAGAGACGTTATCGGTCAAGCCCAGACAGGGACTGGGAAAACAGCGGCTTTCGGTATACCTATGGTAGAAAGCATCGATCTAAGCGACAAACGGGTCCAAGGGCTCGTGTTGGCGCCTACTCGTGAGTTAGCGATACAGATAGCTGATCATATTTCACGGATAAGCAGGTACACTGGTATCAAGGTTTGTCCCATTTATGGTGGGCAAAAGATCAATCGTCAGATAAATCAACTCAGAAGAGGCGTTCATATCGTAGTTGGTACCCCGGGTAGGGTTATTGATCACTTGAATCGGGGTACTCTAAAGTTGCGAGCCGTCCATATGGTGGTTCTTGATGAGGCTGACCGTATGCTGGACATGGGTTTTGTTAAAGATATCAACAAGATACTTGACAAGGTTCCAAAACAAAAGCAGACCAGTCTTTTTAGTGCTACTATGGACCGGAATGTCTGGAAGATATGCAACAAGTATATGGATAAACCAGAAAAGATTCTGGTGAGTAAGGATGAGATCACCCTAGAACAGATCCATCAGCGATATGTCAGGGTAGACCCCATGAGCAGATATCCTATTCTAAGAGAACTTATCAAGGAACAAAGGATCCAGAAAGCCATCATATTTACAAAAACCAAGAGAGGCGCCTACAATCTGGCTAAGAAGCTAAAGCAAGGTGGATTAAACGCCAATGCTTTACACGGTGACTTGTCCCAGCCTCAGAGGGACAGAGTTACACTGAGTTTCAGAAAGGATAAGATAGATTTCTTAGTAGCGACTGATATCGCCGCAAGGGGTCTAGATATTGGTGATATTACTCATATAATCAATTATAATATGCCTCAGGAGGCAACAGCATATTTCCACAGAATAGGTAGAACCGCGAGGATGGAGACAGAGGGAACCGCAATCACCTTTGTTGCCCACGGTGAACAAGATACATTGGACGAGATCAAAGCACTGACCAGCACAAAGATTACTGAATTAAAAACAAGCATAAATGTCAAAGAAGGTCCTCCAAAAAAGTATAAGGCTATCTGTAGAAAATGCAGAAAAGAGTTTGAGCTCCCATTCAAACCCACAAGTGGACGCCCTGTATATTGTAAAAATTGTCTCAAATCCAACAGACGACGTACCCGAAGAAGGCATTAGACATTCTTTTCTTATACTTCGTTTCATGATTGTACTTGATTGAAATGGATTCGCATCCAACCGTCTTGATAGAAACCACGATGGGAAACATCAAAGTGGAGATCTATCACGTAAAAGCACCAATAACCGCGGGCAACTTTTTCAAGTATGTTGACGCTGGACTTTATGATGGAACTACTTTCTTCAGAACAGTAACCATGGCTAATCAGCCCAACAACGATGTGAAGATCGAGGTAATCCAAGGAGGACAAGTGCCTAAAGAGAATGAATATGAGCCTATCAAGCTGGAGAGAACCACGTTAACCGGCTTGAGACATCTCGACGGAGTCATCAGTATGGGTCGATTCAAACCAGATTCAGCAAAGAGCAGCTTCTTCTTCTGCATAGGAGATCAACCCGAGCTGGATTATGGCGGTAAACGTAACCCAGATGGTCAGGGTTTCGCTGCATTCGGAAAAGTAACTGAGGGCATGGATGTTGTGAGAGCGATTCAAATCGAGTCACATGAAGAACAGAGACTAACTCCCCCCATCGAGATCACAAAAATACACAGGATCTAGACTCTGATCTCCAGTAAATCCTCACCAATGATAATCTCGCCATAAAAATCTCGTTGAATCTCTTTTTTCATGGCATCTAGCAATCTCTTGGGTTTCTCACGGATATGCACAAGAGCTATACTTTTGACGCCTGCTTCACTGGCTATCTTTCCTGCTTCCCTTGATGAGTTTAGGACATATTTAGCAATGAGTTCAGTATCATGATCAATTATCTCTTCTCCAGATAGATAGCAGCACATCACAAGAGTATCGGCATCTTTTGAAAAATCAATCAAACTCTGAGACTTCACTGCATCTCCGCTGACAACTATTGATTTACTCTCTGATTCTATACGATATGCGAGGCTTCCCCAATTTTCTCGTCTCAGTCCCAATCCGTGACCATGATCAACATCAGCAGCGTATACTTTCCAATCTGAGGCTTCACAAACCAGTCCCTGCCCCACTTCAGATACTTTCACCATATCTCGGATATCAATGAGTTTTTCATGGGTCAACTCGGTCTCAGATAGCCTATACCAGATGTCCCTCTCGTATGCCTCGAAGAGATGATGCAACATAGCCTCGATGCCTCTAGGTCCATAGACATTTATTATCTTGTTTCTCGCCTTGTTCCAAGCAGCGAACAGTAGATCAGCTAGACCTCCTGTATGGTCGAAGTGAAGATGTGTGATGAACACATGACTGTAATTTGTAATGGATACGCCTGCCTGCACCAGTCTCGCTGCGACTCCCCTTCCAGCATCAAAGACAAGGTTGTTGTCGCCTATTGATACCAGTGTGCTTGGTCCCATGCGATCAGGATCTGGTCTTGGACCACCTGTACCGAGTAGAACAAGCTTCATGGGAAAAGAATCGTGAGATTTGATTTAAAATATGGTAGGATGATCTGAGTTTGTTATTTCTTCGCTTCAGCACTCATTCTTAGAGACTTATGGATGTTGGGAATCTCATTATTCTGGGCATGCAGCCGTGTCATTGGACCCTCATAGACATCCTTCCTCCCAAGAAGAGCTGCTGCTTGATTGAGCCTCTGCTCCACCTGATCAATCAGGTCTCCAAAGGTTCTCATGAAGTCCTCTATCTCCTTGATCATGGCATCGATCTCATCTAGGTTGTGATCAGGAATCTCACAGGTAACACATCTGAAGCCCTCGATAGCTTTCTCGAAGTCATCCATAGCCTTGCCAAGTGCGTCAAGTAACTCTTGGCATTCATCTAGACCAGTGTGTAGTGTTCTGCTCGTATATCTTGTGGTCCTAGCCATCCTGTGGTCAACCCAGCTCTGGAGAAGATTGATGGTCTTGAGAGATCTCTTACGAATATTTGAAGCCTCTTTTCTCGGGTCGTGACCTGTGATTAACTTGGCTATACTTGTACCGATCTCGGTGTAAGCCCATGTCTCAAGACTGAGAACATCATTAATGGTTGAGCTTAGTCCACTAGCAACGTTTTTCCCCATTTCAGAAGCCATATACTTCCCGACCTCTTTCATTGCCTCTTCTCCTCCCTTTTTGAAGGCTGTTTTTCCCATGCCCCCGCCTGTCTGAACCAACCCAGCTATCTTTTGCACAGTTTCTGCGTCCTTTCTGATCTCTTCTTCTGATTTTGTGAGACTCTGTATCACTGCGTATGCGATGTCCCACTCCATAATTGTGCGGCTTACCTCCGCAATATCTGCTCGCCACTGGGGTCGATACGTATTAAGAGTGTCTTGAACATCACCTATTGCGTTATCTAGGTCCATCTGGGCATTCCAGCAAGCCTTGTTCTCTTCCTCTACTACCTCTGGGTGTTCCTCGCAGAAATCCTTTGGTTCATCATCATCTTCTTTCTCTTCTGGTTTGACTTCTTCTTTGGGTTTTATCAAATTATAGATGAATACTCCAGCTATCCCGAAGAATACAACAAGTATGATTAACAATGGATCAATTTCAGGCTCCGCATCGGGTTCCGGAGTAACTGGTTCATTAACAGTTACCACTCCGCCTACCTCGGCAGTACCTCCTTCTGGATCTGATACTGTTAGTGTGATAGTTTTCTCTCCGGCTGAGGTAAATGAAGTGGTTACCGGATTCCCTGTTAGGATTTCTCCCTCTATGTCCCAGCTGTAGGTGAGCTCATCGTCTCCTTTATCGCTGGCTGTAGCGCTAAGGGTCAGTGTCTCGTCTATGTTGATTGATGCCTGTGTGGTGATCTCCGCGCCATATGGAGGCGTATTCTGTACAGGGACAATGTGAGAAATCTCACCTGATGTTCCTGTTGCATCTGTTACCCTGAGCGATACAGGGTACTCGCCATCCTGTGTGTAAGTATGCGTTAGGACCTGGGTCTCTGATGCGGTTTCATATACGCCGTCTCCATCAAGGTCCCACTCAAACGTATATGGTTCCAGTGTGGGATCAAATGGGTTATCAGAAGCATCAAGTTCAAACGCTGTTCCCTCCTCGACAACTGCTGGATAATCAAAATCGTATTCAACTACTACAGGGGGTTCTTCTGGTGACGGCTCCTCTGGTGCGGGTTCATCAACTATTATGAATGTAATAGGTGGCTCCCCTTTCTCAGGGACCATATCCAGTGATATTCCCTCAATCACATACACCATGATATCAGATCCCTTGGATTCTCCAATAGAGGAATGATCAAGGGAGACGGTGAATGCTGTGCCGTCAAATACAACAGCTGGGGTTCCTGTTTCGAACCAGACCCCTTCCTGATACTGGGAAACCGCCCCTAAGGACTCGATTCCTGTGTACTCATACTCTACTAGATAATCGACACCCAGCTGATTGTAATACCACTCAGGATCAGTGACTCCTGTACCCGAGTCTTGGTCTGCATCTATTGCGACCTGGATGCTATATGGAACGCCATCTGGGACCGGCTCAGCCAACCCGATATAGAAACTCAAGGACTCGGCATCTTGAGTCACTCTCACCTCAACTATATCATACATCTGTGGGGCAGGGACACGAATATCATCATTATAGAAAACAAGCCAATCAATACCATCATCTCTATCATCTTCAACTGCCTCTGTCTCAAAACCACCCCATACCGGAGCTATACTACCTAACAGTACAATGAGTAAAGAAATCGAAACGAAAACCCTTCCTTTCATAGAATCCCTACTTGTTTTACTTTCGACCATCCATAAAGAATTAACGATGGGATCCAGTGTTTTCTCGGTAAAGTGTTAAGTTTTCAGTGACATAATACAACCTATGTCCAATTATGATATTCTGATAAAGAACGCAACCATTGTAGATGGAACCGGTTCAACTCCATTCAAAGGCGATGTAGCCGTTAACGGGGAACGTATCGCAGGGATCGGTGATTCACTAGGGGTTGGTGATAAGATCATTGATGCTGGGGGTAAGATCGTATGCCCCGGGTTTATTGATGTTCATAATCATGGTGATATCAGCATAATGTATTATCCTAGGGCTGATGGATTCCTGAGACAAGGGATTACTACCTTCATTGGTGGTCAATGTGGAAGCAGCCCCGCTCCCATAGGGGAATATGTTGTGGATATCACTGTACTCTATGATCTATACCAAGAACTCAACCCGGCCATGTACTATCCATCAGACCTCATTAAGCGCGAAGTTATCAATCCACGGCACCGGGAACTCTTGGGCTGGGAGATCGATTGGAGAACCATGGGGGATTTTTGCAAGAAGCTTGAGGGGTTCAATATTAGCCCTAACTATGTGCCCATGGTGGGGCATGGTCCCATCAGAATTATGGCGATGGGTACTGGTTTCGAGAGAGAAGCTTCACCTGATGAGATTGAGGCGATGAAGCCGTATGTCAGACAGGCTATGGAGGATGGATGCCGTGGAATAAGCGTGGGGCGCGACTATGACCCCGGATACTGGGCAAAAAAGGAAGAGTTGATAGAGCTAACCAAGATCGTTGCGGAGTATGATGGCGTCTATCAGAGTCATAGCCTCAGGACAGGGCTAAGGAAACAGAGGAGACCCGGGGAGTACCCGCCTCCAAAGATAAACGGGATACTTGAAGCCATTGATGTGGGTAGGCAAGCAGGAGCCGCGGTTCAGATAAGCCACCTTGGGACCCTTTACGATGTTTATCCAAGGGGCAGCCCATTGATTGAGGAGGCAGCAGCAAAAGCGACCCTGAAAGTGGTGACTGATGCTATTGAGGAGGGACTCGACGTTAGTTTTGATGTTATTCCCAATACAGGTGGCTTTGGTCTTTTCGCCTCTACTTATCTCGTTGCTTTTCTTCTCCCATGGCTCAAGATAGCTGGCAGTCGAGAGCAATTTGCGAAGGCACTAAAGATGAAAGACTTCAGGGAAGAGATCAAGGCAACAATAATGTCTGGGAAATGGTATCGCTTGAACCCTAACATAAATCCTGCTTGGGCAAGGATGAACAAGATACTCGAATCCAGTAACAGTGAATATCATGACAAAACAGTCGCAGAAGTCGCCGAGGAAAAACAGGTAGAACCTCTTGAGGCTTTATTTGATATCCTTGCAGATGATCCATACACAAGGATAGCCGGCATGAGCTTCGCTAGCCCCACAAGAGCATTCTTCTACAAACACCCGGCAATGATGACAGGAATAGATACACTAGCATTAGATACAACATGGAAGCCGGAGACCGCCCCATGGTACCTTCCAAGCCAGAATAGCTTCAACGGGTATGCTGCTTACTTCGAGGACAGGGTAAGAGAGGAAAAGATTCTCAGCATAGAGCAGGCAGTGCACCACGTTACTGGGTTGCCAGCCAAGAAGTTCAAACTCAGTGACCGAGGGGTACTCAAAGAAGGCTCCTACGCAGATATCGTGGTGATGGACCTTAATAGGGTCAAGGATATGTCGAAACCCCTTAATCCATGCGTTTACCCGGACGGTATCGATCATGTCTTGGTGAATGGGGTTCATGTAGTAAACGAGATGACTCACACTGGTGAGAGACCGGGAAAGATTCTCTATCGAGAGTAATCTCTCACTAATAGCTGGGGTTTGAATCATGTTAAAGGAGGCAAAGAAACGGGTTTATGACACATACCAAGAGACTGCGGAAATCTATGACTCTGGGGTTAGCGAAAGGCTAGGTAAATCCAGATGGGGCATCGAAACCCTGACTCGGTTACTCCTCCGAGACATGGAGTTCAAGGAGAATCCCAAGGTTCTAGACCTTGCCTGTGGCACTGGTCTCAGCACTTTCCAGCTTATTGATTGGCTAGGTGGTGTTGGTGAGTTTCATGGGGTGGATTTCAGTAGTGGGATGATAGGAAAGGCTGAGGAGAACGCTTCTGAGTTGGGATACTCAGTGGATTTTCTGGTTGGTGACGCTGAGGAACTAGACTATCCCGATGATTCGTTTGATGCTATAATATCCAACATGTCTTTCCAGATGTTTCCAGACAAACTAAGAGCCCTCAAGGAGGCTTTCAGAGTACTAAAACCTGGAGGCATGATTGGTCTTCTTTATGGCGCAGGAGATCATATCTCAGAGCTGGTTGGTCTCTGCAAAGAGTACGCCATAGCTAACAAGCTAGATGCGTTTCTTGATTCTGTGTCAGATGTAGACTGGATGCATATAGACTTGGAGATAACTCAGAACCTTTTTTGGCAGGCTGGGTTTAGGCGTCCATTGATCTATGGTTATCATCGAGTTATGCATGTTAATCCTAGATTGTTTTGGGTGAGTAATCCGTATCCTGCTATGTGGAGGGTTCATGTTCCTGTTGATGTGAGGGATAAGGTTGATTCAGAGATAATTGGTTTGATGGGGCAGGGCTCTGGTAAACGTGGGTTTCGTTTGAATTGGTATACGATTCAGGCTTATGGAGCTAAGCCATTATAGTGTGCTCCCTTGCAGTTTTCTCTGGTTACATACCACTTAATCCTGTAACTTTCTGTAAAATTAACCAAGGACATGAACAACCTAGTTACACTTAGAGATAATTCTATTCAGCTTAACCAAAAAATTAAGATAATTCTCACGTTAATAATAATCCTAAGTTTCTCACTACTGGTTCCAATTATCAGCGCTACTTTTGTAGAGATGGAGAAAAGCCATAAACCAGAAAAAATGAGTTATAGCTGCAGCGAGATAGTCCAATTCAACATTACGTTAACTGTAAGAACCGTTGAAGATGGACCAATTCTCAGCATTAAAAACCTGAAAATAGTAGATGAACTACCTCCCGGAACTACCTTTCTCACTGGAAACAGAACCAGTGTACCCCCCGCGGCGACTTTCATTGACTATGGAAACGGGACACTCCTATGGGATTTTGGAGCTGGACCATTTACAGGTGACCCCCAAGTAACAACTGCGTTCAATGTTACTATAAACCCGGATGCTCCTGAGAACGTATTTTTAATTAACCGAGCTACCGCCTTCTACGAGGAAACTGTTTCAGGTGCTCCTTCATCTCCCGCAGTAACGGATGTAATCCAAGTAATTTACCCAATTATCGATATCAACAAGACCTGCTCTGGCCCAATCCATGAAGGAGATCCCATCAACTACAATATTACATTGAAAAACACGGGGCATCAGGATGCAGTTAACATAGAGGTAACCGATTTCATATCCTCTGGGGTCGTTTATTCTCCGGGTACTGCGTCAACCACGTCTGGTGTCTTTGATGAGACCAAGCTCCCGGGAAAACTCATCTGGAAAGGCAATATTGGAAACGTAACCGGTGTCAATACTGTTAATATAACCATTCCAGTGACAGACAAGCCATCTATAATAACCAGCAGCATCATGAACAATGCAAGCTATACAAAGTTAGTAGGCTGTGAAACAATAATCAAATCCTGGGACTCATGCATCACAGAGGTGATTCACCCAGAGTTACTCTTGGAGAAAAGCTGTGCTACTTCTTCAGTCAAAGAGCCAGCCAACATAACCTATACCTACAAAGTAACCAACACTGGTGATACACCACTATACAATGTGACTGTCTATGATGAAACATTGTCAATGAAACTAATGGGTCCAATAGACCTCGGGGTATCCGATTTCCAGCAGAACACAACTATGTTACTGAATATGAGTGCAGGAACATACTATAATGAGGCCAATGCATCAGGCGTTGATATGCTTGGATTAATGGTTGATTCAAGGGACGATGCAACCTGTATCATCATAAAGCCACAAAATGACGTAGGCGGGATAATCGAGGAAACCATCACGGATGAGCAGCGGAATAAAATAATGATAGTACTCGGGGTTCTCACTGCAAGTATCTTCATCTTGGTTTTCAGAGAGAGCTGATCCAACTTTTCTATCGCTTTTTATCCCATCCTGTAACTGAACCTAATATGCTTCAACCTGATTCAGGAGATATTCTAGATATATTCAAGGAGCCTGTTGACTGCTTATTGAGTGGTACATGGGGGTTCACCGAGTTCAAAGAGCTACCATTGATTGGTGAATGGGCTACAGCTATCCAATCTATCCCAATAGCTGTCCATGTCTGTTTAGAACATGACTGCGCAGTGAGACTCAAGGATTCTCTGTGGAAGCTAAGTCCTCTCTCATCTGAGATAGTGAAGGAAGGAAATATCGATATAGGTTCTCTTGGGGGAGAGTTGATGGGGTTGGCTGAGGAGACCGCTTTTGCTGCCATTGCCGGGGGGATAGGGTTACAGGTAAATCAATTTGCTTCACTATTGGGCTCGATAGCATTGTATCTGAGTGTTAATTCCACCATCATTGCTACACAGTTAGAGTTATTCGAGAAAGGAGAAGGGGTTTGTCTTCATAAGGGTCCGCTTCCTTGGCCTTTCCCTGTGAAGGTGGGGCCATTCCTTGTTGATATCCCAGTTATTGTTAGCCCAAGAGTCTCCGCATCGGAATGATCCCAAGGGTTCCCGATGAATCTTTTTAAGAATAATTCCTCGGCTCAGAAGCAGCGATGCTGCGGACACGATCAAGTACCCCTCGCCGAGGACAATCGAGAATATAGCAGATATTATTTATAATGTTTGTGTTTTAAACAAAATACCTATTCTATCTTTGCGAATTATCTAATTGGAAACTATAAAATAATGCCATTTGACCCTCTTAGGGTATTCAGTGAAACATTATGGAGATCGTACTAAGAAAAGCAAGACCCGAAGACAAGGAAAAAGTCGAATGGGTAGAATCACTATCAACTCCTGGATTGAGCTATGTGAAACATGTCTGGGAAATGTTCATCAACGACAAAGAAGGCGACTGGAGCGTCGAGGAAGTAGACGGAGAAGTAGTAGCATCTGGAAAATACAGTATCCTGCCTGATGGCTCAGCATGGTTGGAGACTCTCAGGGTGATACCTGCACGACAGGGATTGGGGCTAGGTAAGCGTCTGTATGAGCATTGGCTTAGGCTCAGCGCGGAGAAAGGAGTCAAGACTATGCGAATGTATACTGGGGTAAAGAATGTTGTATCCGCGGGGCTGGCTCGAAGATATGGATTGAGTCTTGCTCAGACATTCCATGGAACCAAGATGAAATGCGAGCCACCAAAGGATGAGACCCATGCTGATTTCAAAAGGATAACCGATCCCGATGTAGCTACAGAGTTACTGATGCCTCTAGGCGAGAAATGGGGTGGCTGGATGGTGATGAACCGAACCTACTTCAAATGGAGCCCAGAGTTATGCAAATGGCTCACAGAGAAAGGAATGGTCTACAGGGATGATGAAACAGGGAGCGTGATCGTCATGGGTGCGCGTTTCATGGAGGGTATTCAACTCCATATTGGTTTATTTGATGGAGACCCGGAAACGTGCCTAAAATTCGCACAAGTAAAAGGCGCTAATAAGGGCGTTGGATCAATGCATTGTCTATACCCTGATGATAAGACAATGATTGAACAAGCACTCATAGCTTATGGTTACGAGATGGAGGCTTCTCCATTCATAGTAATGGAGATCAACCTCTAAACGTTTTTAGCTGCGTTCAAATGGGATATCCCAATACTTCTTGGGATCACTCATCTTACCATAGCCAAATAGATAATCAGTCCACACAAAGAAAGGATTCAGTATCGGCACATTCCTAATGAACCACTTCACAATATCGTGGCTCAGACCCTTCTTCTTGGTGAAGTTGCATCCCCTGAAGCAGATACTACACCCTGTGGCTACCTCGTGCCAGTAATCGAAGCAGCTCTGTTCATCGCAGTACCATTTCAATACCCCTGGGTTGTTGGATTCATTATTGGGATTATATGTTCTTGGACCATAGGGTATGGATTGACTTGGGCAATGCTTTGCGCATTTCTCGCACACTTCACAGAACTCGATGATTCCACTCGGTGCCGGTGGACTCTGGGGCAGCGGCATATCAGTGAATATCTTGGATATCCTGACCCGTGGTCCATGCTCCCATGTGATTAGCCTGCTGTTTCTCCCAAGATGACCGAGACCCGCTTGGATCGCGATAGGGACACTCAACGCGGTATCATTTCCGCATGGTATAGCGTTCCAGCCGAGCCCCCTGATGAATTCAGCTACTGTCCCAGTGGTTACATGCATTCTGGCGTAGCCCATGTTGCTGGTTACCTCGATAGTGGTCGGGGCATAGCTGTTCTCGTTGAACTCCATGGGGAGCGCCAATGCTATGACGTTCTGGTGGCTCTCCGGGATAACCGCTTTTTCCTCGGTAATGTATCCCTTTTCAATGTCCTCAAACACGATGGGTTTTCCATTGCTGCTGTGGCTGTATACCCAGCGCTTATCCAGTTTGGTGAAACCTACCAATGAGGCTCCAAAATACATGGCGGCTTTCTTTACCACCTTGGCGTGCTCCTCAGGGGTCTTCTCCCATCGTGGCACATTCTCAGGCTTAACAGAGACCCCGAGGGGCTCCCATGAATAGTAGCCTGTTCCCATACCGTCTTGGTTGTCTGATGTATTGGCGGCGTTCTTGAAGCTAATATCTGGGTGACTGAAACCCGGTACTCCTTCCCGCAGCTTGTCCCAGACCTTCTTGGTGTAGCTGAAGGTGTCTGGTCCGTATACTTTGCGTTTTACTGAGAAGGCTGTGTGTCGTGCGTCGAAGCGCTTGTATTCTCCTTTTATCGGATAGTATTCATCGAAGGGGATTCGTCTGCCCATGTAAAATCACTTTCATATTCGTGTGGCTGGTGGTATAAAATGTAATGGATTGGTAAATGTGCCCAGAACAGGGTCACTTTGGGTAAAAACCTTTATCACTAATGATGGAAAAGAGATACCCCTTGGTGAAAAAGTTGGCAAGGGATAGTCTTCCGATCTTTTAATACAGAAGATAGCTTGTCCCAAGTCATTGAAGTCGAAGGTCACCTCATAGATTCTATGATCCTGAGCAAGATCCTTGATACTATCATGGATCTGCAGGGCGAGTTTGAGTTCCTCGAGTTCAATATTGGGAAGAGAAAAGATGATTACAGCTCCACGAAGATCCAGATAAACGGAGAATCAGAGGAGCATTTAGATAATATAATCAGGGAGGTGCTGCGCCTCGGCGCCATGCTCCAAGAGACACCTGAAATAGAGTATATGGCTGCGCCGGGGGACATGATGCTCCCAGATGAGTTCTACTGCACGACTCATCATCCGACTTGGGTTTTCCTCGGCGGTGAATGGGTTGAGGTAGAGGACTTGATGATGGATAAACAGATTGTCATCGAGCCGGAGAATCAACGAGCTTACTGTAAGCCCATTAGCGCTGTCAAGCAAGGTGATCTTATAGTTGTGGGTGAGAAAGGCGTCAGGATCAAGCACCCTGAGAGACCACGTGAAGGCGTCGGGGTCTTTGAGTTTATGAATAGCGATGTCTCTCCAGAGAAACCAGCAACTTCAGTGATTCGCGAGATAGCGCGGAGCCTCAGGGATAGGGCTGGGAATGGGGGGAAGATCGTTGTGGTGGCTGGTCCGGCGTTGATTCATACTGGTGCCGCGCCTTACTTGGCTAGGATGGTTGATTTGGGTTATGTTGATTCTCTGCTTTCGGGTAATGCTTTGGCGGTGCATGATATCGAGTACGCATTGTACGGTACATCTCTGGGCGTTGATCTTGAGAACACCCGTGTGGTGAATCCGAAGAACCACATAGCAGCCATTAATCAGGTGATGAAAGCAGGCTCAATTAAAGCATTAGTTGAAAACGGCAAGCTAACCAAGGGCATCTTTTATGAGCTCATCAAACACGATGTGCCCTTCGTCCTCGCTGGAAGCATAAGAGACGATGGACCCATCCCAGAGGTCATAAAATGCAGCAACGAGGCACAACGACAATACCGGGAACAGGTGAAAGACGCCGACTATGTCATTATGCTAGCCTCCACATTACATAGTATCGCTGTGGGGAACATGCTATCCAGTAGAGTGAAGATAATCTGCGTTGACATTAACCCATCTGTGGTTACCAAGCTGAGTGACCGCGGAACTAGCCATGCCGTTGGATTAGTAACCGACGTAGGCACCTTCTTGCCTTTGCTGGTGAGTGAGTTAGAGGACTAGTCCTTCTCTTTTTTCGTAAATTACTTATTTTCCCCTTTATAGCGGTTGGATGTATGGTCTCTATTCACGGCTTCGTAAAATTATTGAGGCTTGAGAGGGCTATTTCTGCCGTAGCAGGGGTATTGATAACTGGTATTGTCGTTGGGAATCTTACTGGTTTTAACTGGAGTTATCTTGTTGCTTGTTTGGTGGTTTTCTTCTCAGCGTTGGCAAATTTTGCGTTGAATGATATTCACGATATCGAGACTGATAGGGTAAATAAGAGGACCGATAGACCATTAGCATCTGGAGTTATTAGACAAAGAGATGCCAAGATGGTGGCTATATTTTCCTCTCTTAGTGCTCTGATTTTGTCAATGTTTCTCGGTCAAATCCCCAGATATATGATAATGATTGGGCTCCCATTGTCTCTGCTCTATAACGTCTATTTGAAACAATATCTGGTGTTCAAGAACCTCTTCACTGGACTAGCCAATGTAGGGGTGATCCTAATGGGTGCTCTCGTGGTGGATTCTGTGATCGAGCCCTTAGCGTATTATATTGCATTGGTTGGGTTCTTTTTCAGCATAAGCTTCGAGGTTATGCTGGATATCGGTGACGTAGATGGCGATAAAGCCATGGGCGTTGAGACTATCCCAGTGAGGTTTGGGCGGAGAAACGCTGCCTTGCTCAGCATAATCATTGGTTTGGGTGCTGTGCTGGCTGATCCCCTGCCTTTCTTTGTGAGTGTTGATCCTCGTCTGTTTGGTGATTATATTTTTCTTGTGTTGATACTGGTTCCAGTAGCTAACAGGATACTGATATCCCGAGCATTACTGCTTGATCATAGCCCAGAGAATATCCGTGGTCTAAGGAAGAGGCTTTTCAGGAATCTTCAGCTTGGTGGGGTCTGTTACCTCATTGGTTTTCTCTTATAGCGGTCTTGTGTTGCTCTATTTCCTTTATTATGCTTATGCTGAGCTGGGTTATTGCGGTTAGGATGCATATGGGGATGAGTATTGAGACATATGTCATTGCATATACTGGGGTCAGATACATGCACAGAAATCCTAAGATGCTCCCTACTGCGAGAGTCTTGGCTGGTGATATCCAGCTACCCGCTAGTATATGCCTAGTTTTTAGCGGCTTGATGATTTGGAGACTCATTTGAGGGTCTTCTTGAACCTGCTCAGTCCATGCTTTTCATGCTCAGAGCACATTTTTCAATTTATAAGAGAATTTCAGAATCATTACATAATTAAACCATAAACTTTCCCTAAATCATGCCCTAAACATGGGTTCTACACAAAAGCATTATACTGTTATAAAACATAAAACCAAGGGATGGAGCACAAGACCTACAAATTGAACGATGGCAGGGAGATTATTATCCGGGCTATCCAATCGAGTGATAAGGCGCAGTTGATCCAGTTCTATGAATCTTTATCTGCGAATACGCTTAGATGGATTACTCCCCCCAATAGTGGTGATCTGGAGCAGAGGTTTAGGTATCCTGAATATTTCATTGGGCTTGTTACTGTGCATGATGGTGACGTTTGTGGATATGGTGAGATCATCAAGGACTCAGAGAAATACGAGGGGGAACTCCAGATACATATCCATCAAGATTACCAAGGAGTTGGCTTGGGCACATCCATGATGATAATGTTGGTCAAGGAGGCTACTGAAAAAAGTCTTCATGGTGTCAACCTCAAGGTTGCGGCTGAAAACAGGAAGGCTGTTCATCTCTTCAGAAAGTTTGGTTTTCAGGAGATGCATAGTACCCAGGAGCTTTATGGTGGAGAGAAGCATGATACTCTTCACATGAGCAAGGTGCTCAACAGATAACTTGTTGCATCTGAGATTTCTTGTTGGTGTAAGGTTGATTTTCTCAATATGCGGCTTTACATTTTCATATCAATCTTTGAATATGGACTTATTCAGTCCTAGATATTTCGAGTTAAGATGACTGTGAAAAGGAAGCCTTGTGGGTTTTCCATTGATTTGGTGTCTAAGGAGTATTTGGATATCGTATCAATAATCGATAAAGGAAGCAAGGGTGTGACTATTGAGGGTTCATTGGGTAAGCTTCAAGGCGTCGAATTTATGGACGAATCGGTTCTTGTGGTTATATGTGAAAACGGGGTGCTTAGGGTAGACCTTTCTCTCGATGATATCAGATCATTTGAAAAAGACAAGTCGGAGATTTAACGCCAAAACCCATTAGAACTGTGCTGTTACGCATTACTCAACGAGTTGGTCGTTTATTTTGATTCATATTGTTTTTCCCATATATAATAGGGAAAATTGTCGTAGAGTACATCATCTGGTGAGTGTGAGATACTTGAACCAGTTTTTTCGTTCTTTTCTAATCTAGTATACCCTCCGGCTCTGAGAAAAATGACGTTCTCGTCTATCTCATAATATCCGTAGAAATAATACCTAATCCAAGACCTATCCCCTTGGCTGTTTACATCCAATGGACCAGTAATCCCATAATGATTATACGCTACAGCCCCAAAAGCTTGTGAAACATCTAAGGAGTCTGTTGATTCAGCCTCTATAACAGATAGAGCCAATAACCAACATCCATCATATACGTTTGCCAAGCAGAAATCAAGAGGCTCGCCAAACTCTTCAAAAAATAGTCTATTAATTTCCCTAAAATCTTCATTATAAATATGGGTATTAAAGGGTCCAATCAAGCCTACTTTTGACGCTATTTGACCCGCATTTTCTTGAATCTCTTTATCTAATGTATTTGTTTCAGTACAAAACCAGGTTATGTTCATGAGGCTTGAATTTTCCGCGGATAATAATATGTCAGAAGCTTCTTCGAGTGCGATTAGTAGAACTCCGACCTTGTCTGCTCCTTTATACTCAATAGCATTCTGTGCCAGAGAGTCTGCTCGTTCTAATGTACTTTCTATACTATTGGAGTTGTCTGCTTCATATGAGATCAAGTCCATGATTTCTCCACCTTTGATTTTATATTCCCAATAGAACGCTTCAGAAAAGTTGTTGCCCCAGTTACAGTTTCTCTGGAGTATTATTACAGTGTCTATACCGTAATTTGTGATTGCGTCTGCTAATGCTATTGCTTCTCTTTTGTCATCGGGTAGTAGACGAAAACATGAATCCTTTATGGAGAATGCTGGAGAAGTAGATGAAGGACTGATTATCACCATATCATTTTCAATTAAATACTCATAGGATGTGTTTAGTTGTGAATTCCATCCTAGACCTACGATTAGATTGATTTTTTCTGTATTGTACTTTTTCACTATTTCATAGGCTTTCTGGGAATCGCTCTCTGCGTTTGAATTATTGAAAACGAATCTCATGTTTATGCCTGATTGATTGCAGTAGCTATTGATTTTCTCTTGGGCAAGTCCAGTGAGGTACTCGTATTTTGATGCCAATTCATCGGAGGGGCTTATCACTCCAATAGATACAACCTCTTGGTTCAAGCCATTATCTCTACTATTAATGAAAAAAATGATGCCAAAGATACTTGCATATATTATAGCGAATAGCACGATTGTTCTATTTTTTCTTTTCATTCAAACATCTTCCAAGCCTTGCTTGGTTTATCGCAAGATTTATGATAAAATAAGGATTTTTAGAAAATTTTCTTTACAAAGACTGTTTGATAAAAACTGGAGTGCGCGACATACTTCTAAACAAGAATATGTTATTGAGCTTAAACCCAATATGCTTGTTACATGAGACATGTTTTTCCTTATGGAATATTTTCCCATAATGGCAAAGGTGGCTTACGGTCCACGTTATGATGCTCATACAGCTCTTTGCACCAGCGGAGAACATCAACATTGGTGCTGTTGAACCCTGTATAATCATAACTTCCATCAAGCTGGGGAAACGCAAGCATCACTTCCTTCTCTGACATGACCATGAACGCAGTTACGTTTTCATGGGTATAGGATAAGAAACTCCCTTTTCTTTTTGCTTCCCTTAGTCTCACGGTCTCTTTGGCGTTTGGCGGTACCTTGATGTCCGCGGAATAGATGAAGTAGTAGTTTATCCCTCGTTCTGCTGCGGCTACTATAGGGTCTAGTAGCACCATTAGAAACTGGTCACTGAGCCTGTACAGGTATTCCTCTGCTTCGTCTATGATCCTTTTCACAACTTGCAGGGCGATCAACGTATCATCAATATGGTTGCTGCTGGAGAGTACCCCTAGATTAGCTACTAGGTCGCTTGGTAGTCCTTCCACTAGATGCCTGTTAAAATATTCTCTGTGGTCCAATAGGAACCCTATCTCACTTTGTTTTCTGAGAATCAACCCAGTAAAGGATGTATTCTGGTATGTTCCATCCGTATTCTTTAGGACAAGCCCAGATTCTTCAAGACGGGATAGATGTCTGCTCGTTTCTTGGTTCCTTAGATCGAGTTTATTGGATATGTTAGTTAAATTCAGGTGCTCTTTTTGTAGCAGATATAAAATATTGACCCTGTCCTCGTTTGATAGCTCAAAGAACAATTCGCATAGCTCCGACATCTTTAACCACTGATAGTTTAGTATCTCCAAGTTAGACTTTAAAACTTCAGATCAATGCTTGAATAACCAAACATTAATGATGCATAATATGTTTTGATTCTATACTCCTATTACTTTACTGTAAAGTATTCTTCACAAAAAATGATATAATCTCATACAAAATAATCAAGATGTGAGTCCTCGCCTAGATTCAATCCTCGTTACATTGCTCCTATTTAGCCAAGTCCTCATTCCTACTGCCTATGGTGTCGAGGATAGTATAGTTCCCGACTGTGATTTTATTATCAAATTAACTTCTCCTGAACCCAAATACCAAGGAAACTTTGGTGCTAGCAGCGTTATCATCAATAACACAATAGTAATAGGAGAACCAGCACAACATAGTGACACCTCGAATATCGGAACTGTTTGGTTTTTTGACCTAAACGGTAATGTAACAGGGTACTTGAAATCACCGTTCAAGGCAAACGCTTCCTCTTTTGGATTTTCAATGACTGTAAGTGAAGACTATTTGATCATAGGTGAACCATGGTTATCCGTTGATGGGCTAAAATCGGCAGGTATGGTTCATTTTTACACTCATAATGGAGATTATGTGAAATCAACATCATCAACTGAGCCAATGGAACAAGGTAATTATGGATTTTCTTTATCCTGTAATGACGATCTTATCGTTGTAGGTGAGCCGGGTCCACTAATCTATGATGAAAACATAACTTCTCGTGTTCTTGCGTATGATAACTCTGGAAGTTATCTGTACACGATACAGCAATCAGATGCAAGAACAGGTAGTTTTGGTATGTCATTAGCGGTGAACAATGATACTATCATTGTAGGAGAACCATATTTCAGTGAATCTATTCCCTCTTGGCAGGGAATCATATACATGTACACATTGAATGGAAGCTTGATACGAAACATTACCTCGCCATTTCATATGACTTCGAATAGACCTAGGAACTTTGGTTTCAGAGTCTCAGCCAGCGATAACATATTTTCTGTAGGTGAGGTTAGAGGAAATGTTGAGGAACATGAGTTTGCTGGAAGAGCCTACATTTATAATCGAAATGGAATGTTGTTGGTAAACTTAACCTCGTTACAATCTCCCCCCGGGATTCATTATGGGTACACTCTTGTGCATAATGACTTGGTTCTCGTTGAAGATTATGTTAGAATCGAGAATTTCACGAATCGTCTTGGGGCTGTAATCTATGATAAATTTGGAGGCATTAGGGCTGTTGTCTCTTCGCGTGACCATAAGTGGGTGCGTGGGTCTCCTATCGCGTTTTCTGATGATCTAGTGGTTCTTGGGGATATCGCCGGGGGCTCTAAGGAGTTTATGTATTCTGGGAACGTGTATGTTTGTGAGGTTCCAGATGGTTTCTGGGAAGTAGAGGCTATTCCTATGGATACTGGTCTTAATGATTTTATCCTGTTTATTTTAATTGGAGTAATGTTGTATTGGATAATAGGGAAAAAAGACAGATAAACCAAAGTAATCGGATAATCTATAACTGTTTGGGGCTGTCCGCCCTGCATGCCAAAGAAAGACGTTTGGAAGATATTCAGTGACGAATGCCCGGAAGTTACAGATGAAATGGGAAAATAATCATCCCCAGACTGCTTTTTAAGCTAAGGATTAACCTCTGTTCTTAACAATACATCATAGTAACCATGTAATGTTTTCTTGAATCCCATTTTTTCATAAATCCTTATGGCTCCTACATTATCCTCAAAAACCTGCAAGAAAGGAATATCTCCTCTCTCTTGTATTCTTTGAGTAACTAGTGAGGATAATCCTCTACCATAGCCTCTTTTACGACAATCTGGATGGGTACAAACTCCTGCTACCTCAGTATATCCATCTAATTTGAGTCGTTCACCCGCCATTGCCACAAGACGCTCTCCATCTTTAATTCCATAATAATCACCAATTTCAATAGAGTTTGGCTGAAATTCCGAGGATAAGCCGGTAATCTCAGCAAGTTCTACCATATCTGCTACATCGGGTTTGGATAGTTTTTCATATTCTAAATCAGGAACATCGATGGGTGTTTCCAGTACCATCCCATATCCAGAGTTTTTACCCAAAGGTCTCCATTCAGGATAATCAACTGAGTCCCCAGTCCCCCTAATTAACACAAATCTGCCCGGTCTCACGATGGAGGCAAGGTCTCTATATGCCTTCTCTGTATACTCTGATAGTCCTCAAAAAGACCATATCCTTCTTTATAGACACAAGCGTAACCACATTTATCTGCGAATGCAGCATGAGGTCCATTTAGCGCTAGCCAAGGGGATTGTAATAATATAGAATGAGGGCTGTCTTTCATTTTCTCTTTCTCTCTATTATTAATTAGTATTAGAAAAAAGATAAAAAACCATCCATTATGTAGTTTCTTAGTAAACTGTGATTATTTCTTGATAATAATTATTTTTTTGATTATAACTATCTTTCCCTAACCATGAACATGTATTGCATTATTTGAGTCTGGAATTAAGTATCACTGCTACAATTATTATGGTAGCTGAGGCGAGATTGATGATGGTTACAGAATCCCCTAGCACCAAGTATGAGAACAAGATAGTGAACAATGGTACTAGATTGATGAATAGACTGGACTTGTTTACACCTATCTTCTTGATGGTTACTTGCTGAATCAAATAACCAAGAACCGACGAGAAGACCGCCATAAAGACAACAGCCACCCAAGCTTTCAACGAATATGATAACACTTCTCCCAATACTCCATCCATCAACATAAACGGCGTAATCTGGATCAACGCAAACAAGAATACATACCCAGTCACCAGCAAAGGAGAATACTTGCTCGTCGCACGTCTACTATAAACACCATAGATAGCGAAACAGACCATAGCCACCACCATAATCATGTCTCCCTTATTGAACCCAAGACTGAGCAAGACATCGATATCTCCCCCCGTCACAGTCAACAAGACACCGAAGAGAGCGAGAAATATCAATCCAAGCTTCCTAGAGTCCAGCCGCTCATCAGTTAGGAAAGTCGCAATCACCGAAGACGTAAGGGGGTTCAACGCATTAATGATGGCTGAGTTTGCCGCAGAGGTATAAAGCAATGAGTTAAACATCAAGGCAAAGAATCCCGAGACCCCCAGAAAACCCAAACCAAACAACAAAGGAACATCACCCCGTTTGGGGACCTTGGTCTCATCCTTGATCCACATATAGGGGAAGATTATCACAGTAGCGATGAGGAACCTGAAAAACGTCAAGGTCATGGGTGGAAACTCGGGTAAAGCGATCTTTCCAGCCACAAATGAGGCTCCCCAGAAAGCCGTGGTAAGCACCATCAGCAAATATGTAGTTAATCCGTCTCGGCTCTCATCAGGCATGCCACAGATGATGCCCACGGTGTATAAAAATTAAATGAGCAAAATACCACAATATTCCAATGGCGAACATCTATGCTGAAGAGGTACCGCTGACCCAGTGGGCTGCGATAATGATTGGATTATTCATAACCATACTGACCCCCACCATACTCATCGAGGCACTGGGCGTACTTGAGGCGCCATGGCTCCTCTGGCTCTACATATTCATGGACCTGTTTTTCATCATAATGTTGCTGAATTTCCGCAAAATGAGGATAACAATAGACCAAGAGACACTGATGGTTTCCTTCGGATTGATAAAGAAGAATATCAAACTGGTGGATATCCAAGCCTGTGAAGCCATCAACGCAACCCTCGGAGTCTTCACAGGAATGGGCATACGATATGGGGGAGACGGATCACTAGCCTACCTCCCGAGGCTAGGCGCGGCAATCAAGCTGGAGTTAACCACGGGCAGACCCTTTGTCTTCTCCACAAATAACCGTGAACAAGTATTGGAGATTCTAAACCAGTACTGTAAAGAGCCTGTTAATCCTTAAGGAGTTTTATTACTGTGATTGTTAGATACCAGTTATGCCATCGCTCATAGACACAGCAGTATTAGGATTCGGGCTCCTCTACTACCTATTTTTATGCATAGTTTTTCTGCTAAGAGCCTATGAGCGAGATGAGGAGCTACGGCTCAAATATGTCTTCAGTCTACAGCTCTTACTCTTTGGAACCCTCTTTGTATTGAATCTCATTGACAATCAAATCAACAGGTCGATCACACTCATCCCCATGCTGGTCTTCCTTGGATACGATCTCTGGTACCGCGCATTAACTATGAAAAAGCCCCAACATCACCCGGAAAAGTGGCCAAAGGAGCTAATCATCTACTTGGTGCTGCTTTTTATTGGTAGCATCGGGTTGAACTGGTATGGTTTTCTCGTTTCAAAACAGTATGGGAGGATTCTTGTAGCCGGGTTCTTCGCCTATATTGGGTGCTATTCATTTTATCAGGTTAGGCATAACAGGAAGATGAAACAAGGTCTTGCGTAGGTTTATACGCTAATCTATTGCTCTGATGTCTATGGTATTAGTACTGGGAATAGTGGGAAGCCCAAGAAAAGGCGGAAACACCGAGATCGTAGTAAAAAACGCCCTCAAAGCAGCGGAAAAAGAAGGAGCCGAGACAGAACTACTTCTTCTCGCTGAGAACAAGGTAGAGCCCTGCAGAGCCTGCGGCGCATGCGGCAAGACAGGAGAATGTATCATCAAGGATGATTTTATGCAGGTGTTCAACAGGATGGCTGATGCTGATGGGATAATCATGGCTAGTCCAAGCTACTTTGAGTCCATGACTCCACAGATGAAAGCTTTGATAGATAGAGCAGGGTCCTATAACTCAAGCGCCAAAGGCAGAACCGTATTCGATGGAAAAGTAGCAGGAGCCATTAGCGTTGCCCGGAGAACCGGCTTAGCAAATGTCTGGACCCAGCAGCTCTTATTCATATTATCCCAGAAGATGATAGTGCCCGGCATCACCAGCTACGCAAACGCCATAGGACAAGCACCGGGAGATGTTCTAAATGATGAGGAAGGCATGCGTACCTCCCACGACCTAGGTGCTGCAGTAGCCAAACTAGCTTTGAAGCTCCAAAAATAGCTCCTTTTTTCTAGTTTATTTTAATATCCATGATCGTTCTCTATCAAGGGTGTACAAGATGGCTGATGAATATTATCCACCCCCAGAAACTCGGGGAGGCTGGCGTGAAATCGACCCAGCTAAACTCGGTGTAAACAAGAGAAAACTAGACGAAGCAACCCTATACCATGATCAGGCTGAACCAACGACAAGTCACGGCGGAGCCCTCATAGTAATCCACAAGGGGCACCTAATAGCCGAGAGCTATACTACGGGTACCATGGGTGGACCCCAGCCATGGACCAGAAACTCATGTAATGATGTCAAATCTTCGACCAAATCCGTCTTCGGAACCGCGATGGGCGTATTCTTGGACGAGTACAAGGATAGGGTCAACTTGGAATCATATCTTGTGGGGGATAGTCCAGAGGAATCTTTGATACCCCAGATATGGGACCAACCCATAACCGATCCCAGAAAAACTGGGATCAAGATAAAACACGTCATCTCCATGACCAGCGGACACGAGTCTGATGAGCCTTGGCTAGCCCCCAGCCACAGACACCATTTTGAGGGCTACTCTGGTGCCTATCAGATGTACGAGTACTGCTTTGGCTGGTGGTACTTCGAGGATGTACCCTCACATCATAAGCTTCTCTTTGAGCCGGGACACGGCTTCAATTATAGCAACTTTGGGTTGGAGCAGGCAGCACTGGCTATGCGGAACATCACTGGGGAGATGATTGGACCCTATGTCTATGACAGGGTTCTTGGGGAGATCGGCTTGCCTATTGGTATCAGGGATAATGCTTACCGGGACATGGTGTACAATGATCCACGTGAACTGAACTTCTCACCAGAACCCGGCTGGGGCGTAGGAGGCAGCACCGAGTGCAACGCTTATGGCGCCGATAGGAGCACCAGCCGATATGGGTACAATACCATCGTGGGCAGTACCTTTAGGTGCACCGCCCGAGACTTTGCGAGATTGGGATACCTCTGGCTTAGAAATGGCAGATGGGGTGACAAGCAATTGGTATCTGAGGCGTGGTTGAAAAAGGCTACAAGCAGATTCAAACAGGCTGACGGCAAGTCCCACAATTATGGCTACACTTTCTGGATCCAAGACGAGTGGGAGAATGTGCCCAAGGACTGCTACGGTTCAAGGGGGCACAATATCAACGATAGCTATGTGATTCCAAGCCTAGATCTTGTTATAGTTAGACAGGGAAACGATAACCCCCCCAGAGCCCAGCGAAACAGGTTCATCGAGACCCTTGTTGAGAAGATTGTCTCCGCTGTTGAGTCCTAAATACTGTTATACTTCTTTTTCTCCTTCCTTGTCTGAGTATATTGGTTAACCTAATCGATGGACTGAATCAATTGATAACTGAAGCCAAGGCTTACTCCGATCAATTCACCATGGATGCGCCCATCAATATCGAGATCAAACTAACAGACACAATGGAAACCGCTATCCTAAGAGTCCATCAAGAGATTACATTGAATAATGGCCCTAGTCCAGATCTGAGACTCTACATGACCCAAGAAACATTCACCAGAATCATGGAAGGAAAAGCAGATTTCGGGGCAATGATAGGGCGATCCAAGTTGTCCGATAAGAGACCCATCGACTTTGAACTCATCAATCCATCTAAAACAAGCAAGATAATGGGCGCATTATACCCGTTGATGACCATGTTCTTCACCCCGGGAATTATCAAGGTTAAAACACTCAACAAATCGATGGCTGGGGAGGCGCATGGGGCTCACCCCATACCCTTGGTATATTGGAACGGCATCAGATACGCATGGTACCACATCGATAAGGGCGAGACCCTCAATGTGGCAGGTGAAAAAGACCCCTATCCACAGACATTCCAGATAATAAAAGGCACTGGAGTCGCCCAAATCGGGGAAAAATCTCTGGATATTTATCCAGGTCAGGCTATCTATGTTCCAGCGAACGTAGAGCACAAAATTAAGGCATATGAAAATATCGAACTCCTATGGCTAGCTTGGAAAACCCCCCTCCTCTAAGAATAGTTTTTTGAAGCCCGCTAACTATTCTATAGTGGTTATATGCCAAGTTATAGAGTAAAGATCACTGTACAGAAGAAGGTAGACCCAGAGTACATCTTCGACGGAAAAGTACCTAACCAGCCGGGAAAGGATCACCCCTACCCAATCTGCCCCGTAGACGAGAACGCTGAATGGATAGTCGAGAAAAACGGTAACATGCCAGAAGGCTTCTGCAGCTGGGCGTGGAGAGACCTATACAAGGACCTAGCTGTCCTGCGGTTTGGTGGTAACTTCGAGTCTTGGGTGGAGCCTCCTTACATGTATACTGCCTGCACTGATGGGGTTAGGCCTGTTAGCTTCAAGCTTGAGGTATTGAAAGACTAGTATTCCTCTTTTATCCCTTTTTTCTTGTTTATACTTGTGGGTGATAGTATTTACTATGGGTGTTCAAGTAAATAGAACACCTGTTCTAATGGCTGGTATAAAATAACTCTCACGTATGGCTATGCATGAAACAAAATGAGTCTCTTACAAACCGTAGCACAGAGAACCCCCGAAATAATAAATGATGCAAGCATAGGCGCAAAGGAGCTAATCATAGCACCCAACCCAAACCTAATAGCTACCGCCAACACTGTTCCACCCTATCTTGGGCTCGCTGTCTTTGGCATTGTCGCTGTGATGGCTGTGATAACCATCTGGCAAACCATCAAAATCTACAAGCCAACAACTCTACGCATCTAACCCTTTTTTCATTTATCTCGTTTTTTCAGTTTTCCAAGCCTAGACATGGTAATATGAACTCAGTGATTATCTCGTTAACAGGCTCATCCCCCAAGTAATAACCGCCAGTCATCACTAGCATCATCTCATATTCAGGGAATAGCACTATCTTCTGCATTCCCCAACCAGACCTCAATACTGCTTGTACTGTGTGGGACCCGTACTCATAGGATCTGAGCCACCACTGGTATCCATATTTGGAGCCATAGTAGTCAGACCATCCAGGGATATCATATGAGATATACTCCTGCATAGTACTCTCGACCCAGCTAGGAGAGATAACCTGTTGATTCTTCCACCTACCTTCATTTAGGAGCAATGAGCCAAGCTTTGCCATATCTCTTGGACGCATAAAATGGCTGCCTGACACTTGAATTATCTCTGGTTGGATGAAGGACCATTCGACCTCTGTTATCCCCAGAGGCTCGAAAAGATTCTCTTCAGCGAACATATCCATTCTCTGACCCGTAGCTCTCTTAATTATCTCCCCGAGAACATTCACATCCCCGCAACTGTAGTACCACCTTGTTCCTGGTTTTGCTGTCATGTTGTTGCCGAGTATATGGAGCATGGGGTCTTCCTTGATGAAGAGCTGGATGATATCATTCTCGTTGTTCCTCGAGTTTACAGGTATCTCCATCCCGTTCCAGTCCAAACCAGAGGTCATTGTTAATAGATGCTCGATGGTCATCTCCTCCTTCCACGGAGTAATATACTCCGAGTATTCTGGGAAATACGTGAAAACAGGGGTATCAACGCCGGGTATGCTGCCTTGGTCTATGGCGATGCCTATGAGCGCCGAGGTGAAAGCCTTGGTAACTGAAGCCATATGGTGAAGTGTGTCTCTGTTGAACTCGGTGTATTCTCCTCGGAAGCCTCGTCCACTCCAGTTGTACTTGTAGCCATCAAAATACTCCTCAAAGACCAGCCTATCATCCTTGAAAATCAGCAGACTGTGCAGTTTATCATATTCCCCGGATTCAATCCTGTTCATCAACCGGTTGAGGGGTTGTAGAGTTAGTCCCGTATCTCTCATGTCCGCTGTCTGCCATCCATCGTCCAGCTGCTCGGGAACATGATACCTGTACAAGCCATTATAGTGATTGAAGAAGCTGCCTGTAACCAGTAATGAACCAATGATTACTGCTATCCTAAGCAAGCGCATAGGGTTTAGAGATCAAGTTTTGATGATAAGTGCAGTTAAAGATGGAGTATGAGAAATTCACATCGTTAATAACCTCCCAACAATGAGTTTGAGAACTTTTTATCAGAAAACACCCGAGACCAATACCCATGATGAATAAAGTGTTATCAAAAAAACGGGAATACATTATACTGGGATTCCTGATTGTCTTGATTACTGTTGGGAATTATTTCCTCAGCGGTGGATCTAAGAGTAACTGGGTGGAAGCCAGCGATTACGGGTTCACGCTTCTTCACCCACCGGGTGTAAACGTTTGGTCGACGGGTTTGGATGAGGACAATGTGTTCGATTTATATGGAGTCTATCATGCCTCATCTGAGTCGGGGATGATGGGATTTAACCTTGAGAACAGGGAGTTCGCAGTGGAGTGGGTGACATTTGATGAGACACCATCCTTTGAGGAGATTCTTGACATTCATTACCACTCCGGTGAGGTAAACGCCATCAAGAGAGACAGGGGTGTTGAGATTACCTATGAGCCCATAACCTATGATACTATTAATGGGCATGAGGCGACTTATCAGATACATATCATCGAGCTTGATATGCCCGACATGGATGAGCCACTGTTTGCTAAAGGCGCAGTAGCGGGCTGGACCTGTGAGGAGACTGGTGTATCCTTTGTGTCTTATCTCTTAGTCTGGCGAAACGGGAGCCCCCCCGCCACCGGTAATTCTCAGCTTTACAGGCTACTCAATAATTATCTTGATACTCTGGACTGTCATTGACCCAATTTTTTCTACAATCTTTTATCCTCAAGGAAACCAATTCATAGTATGGTTTCAACAGAGTCCATGCTTATCGCTTTTTCATTGCTTGTGTTGAGCGCATCTTTCATCTATTATGGATCAGCTACGAGAGAACAAAACCGCACGAAGGCTGCTCAACTGAGGCTTGAACAGATCAAGTTCATCAACGATCCAACAGCAGATAAAGCATTGACCGAGATTCTCTGGGTATGGGAGTGGACTGATTTCGATGATTACTGGACCAAGTACAGTCCACGTGCCAGCCCAGAGGCTAACATCACCCGAAGAATAGCCAGAAACTACTATGTTGCATTAGCCTCAATGGTGAGACAAGGAGACCTTGATATTGGGCTTCTCTATGAGCTGAACCCTTCAGGCGTTACACGTTACTGGGAAAAGATTGGACCCATCGCACAGGAGTTCAGGAAAAGAAACAATTACCCTGATTACCTTGAGCCCATCGAGTACTTAGCTGGGCGAATCAGTGAGTATAGGGAACATAAGGGATTATCGTCTCCAAGTAAAGTGAATTCGTGATTCCGCCCTTAAGTAACTATGAAAGAGTTTCTTTACGTTTTCAGAAACCGGGATTTCACCCTTCAAATAGCTCTCCGGTTCTCCTCTCTTTATTGTTGCATCAAAACCAAGCTTACATCCCTTCTTGTTCTCAAGATCCGAGGAAGGATCTAGTCTTGAAGCGTAACTATCAGGGATCATCAATAGGTCTTTGTCTCCTTGGAATCTGGTGGATAATGCCCACTCTACCTCCCTCAAATCATAAGGATCGATGTCAGTGTCTACCGCGAATGCGTGTTTTAACGCTGGAATCTCATCAAACATAGTCCTGAGAATTTTTTCCCCATCCTTGAGCGCCTTCTTTCTAAACGATACAACCCCGTGTAACCAACTGGAACCTTGAGGTGTCATATTAACTCCCCTCAAATCATACCCCGATTCGTTGATTCTTTTCCACAGTTTCACCTCGTTGGGGATACTCTCCAGTAGTCTGTGCTCTAAACCCCCACCTAGAAGCCCTTGATAGATATAGTCATCTCGACAAATCACGCCGACTATCTCCACCACAGGCATCAACTTACTCTCCTTCATTGTACCCGTGACACAAATATAGGGACCCTCGGGGGCTGTCTCGTCTACTTTGAGTCTTCCCTCAATGACTATCTCAGCGCATGATGGTGCCAAGGCATCTACGTTGGGACATCTACATAGCTTGAGATCTTCGTTGAGTAACGTATTCGCCACATCAAACTCTGATACGTTCTTGGGTGGTCTCAGGGCAGCGGCAATCATTGTCGCTGGGTGGTTACCAATGGATATACTGATATCAATGTGGTCCAAGCTAGCGTCCCTTGCCTGTTGGATGTATTCTTTCAGATGACCCGGTTGAACACAAATGGATAATCTATCCTCGGAGAACGCATCCATCCTGTGATATGAGACGTTTTCTCCCTCGCCAGAGGGGTTCTTGGCGTATACGAGTCCTGATGTGATGTATGGTCCTTGCTCTCCCTTGTAGTGAGTCAGAATGGGGATATCTATTAGCTTCAGATTTGATCTGGGTTTATTCGTATTTTTATCGACCTTGCATTTTGTAGGGTTCTGTAAAGCGTGATGCAAGTGTTCATGGAGTGAATCAATTGAAACATTGAGGCTGTCACAGAGGGTCTTCCTTGAGTTACATACGTTCGCAACCACACTGTTTGAGAAACCAGTAACATTCTCGAAGAGTATGGGTCCCTCCCCGTCATGCATCTTGATAACCGCTGGTATCTCGTATACTGGAGATAACACATCCTTTACTCTGAACAATTCCCCAACAGCGTCTTTCTCGGATAGATACTCTCGTAGACTCAACTTGATCCACTCTTACCTTATTTAGCAGGTAAGTGAATAAAATCTCCTGTCCCGTGCTCATTCAACATAATAAAAGAAAAATAACCTGGGCTCTCATTTGGTTATTTCTTGTAGAACTTGGGCTTCGGAGCCCATTTAGGATAGTCTTTTCCATCTGTTAATGGCTTGTTCACTGGCCACATGGGTTTATCCAGATATGTATAGCATTCTGTTCTGAGTTGCTGGAGCATATTGTGTAGCTGGGTCTTGTTCCTATAGTCGCGTTGTGCCTGTACATCTATGGTGGCTCCTATGGTCATCTGCCTTCCCTTGGCGCCCCTTGCGAGTATCCTTCCCATATAGTCTACTATCATGCTGTTGCCGTATTTTCCGCTGTTGCAGTTGACGCCGTAGACCATGTTCTCGATAGACCTCATCTTATTAACCGTGGTATACCAGTCATATGGGTCATAGTTCATGTGCTGGGGGTAGGGCGGGAATATGGTTGGCTTGATCAATACTTCTGCGCCGTTGAATGTTAGTTGCCTTGCTACTTCTGGGAAGAACTGGTCATAACACACCATGCATGCAAGGTTTCCCAGCTCAGTCTCCACAACGGGGAATATGGGTTCCTTGTACTTGTCTAGGAGGTCGTGGGGTGAGGTTGATACTTCCAGGGGTATCCATGGGTTTACCTTCCTGAATTTGAGTATGATCCGTCCTTTGGGGTTCATTATGATTGCTGTGTTCATGAAGTAATCCGGGTACTGGGGGTCTCTCTCATGCATGGACATGGAGATATATGTCTTGTATTTCCTTGCCATCTCTGCGATCTCATCTGTCTCGGGTCCGGGTATCTCTACGGCTGAGGCTACTCGGTCTTTCTGGGTTGATTCCTCTGCGTTGAACTCGTGCCTGAATATGTTTTCAGGTAGGACAGTGAGTTTTACTGGGCTTATTACGTCCCATGTCTCGAGTGTTGGGAAGGTCTCGAGCATTTTTTTGAGGTTTGCCTTTTTCCTCTCATTTACATCTGGTATCTCTTCTGGGTCTATTCGCTGATATTGGATGATGGCTGCCGTGTAACTATCAATCATTTTGATTGCTCCTATGATGTACTTTGAATGTAGTATTTATCTAATTAAACTACCCCAAGAGCACAGGGCTCTCTACAAGCCATAGGGCGTCAAGTATTGGCACATCTCAACCGTATATCCTTCAGGGGCCTTGAATGTGAAACCCTTGAGCTTCATCCTCTTACCGGTGAAGGGCTTCTCTTCGAGTGTCTCTACTTCTCCGGCTTTTATCCTTGAGAACCAAGCATCAATGTCTTTGACCATGACTACGAGCCTAACAGCCTTTGATGGGCTTGTTTTATGGGAGCCAAGCTGTCCATCTACCAGTCCAAGGAGGGCTCCATCAGTGACCTTGAATATCTTGACGTAGCCAAAGTCTGCGACGAAATCGAATTTTATGGTGTCGTTGTAGAAGTTGAAGGCATTTTCTAGGTTATTGTAGTAGAATAGGGGTAGGATTCCTTCAAGGGTGTAATCGTTCATAAGAGTAGGTTGTTTTTGGGTACTTTAATAATGTCACGTTTCTGGAGTTATGTCGTGTGATATTCCACCACGTATCCTAGGGATTATTGGTATGAACATGGCTGCGGCAAGGGACTCTATTCTCCATTTTTCGTGGGATCGATAGCGAATAACTGTATAATAATGGCAGATACGATGCCCATGATACCCAAGACGAGCCCAATCAACCAGAAATCTCCCATCAATAATACGTAACCACCAACCCCCGCCCCCAAAGCACTACCCAGAGACTCCCCTGCGGTGCTAAGGGACATCATGGACCCCCGATAAGCTGGGGCTTGCTCTAGGGAAAGGCTTTGCCCAGAGTTTCGGCGGAAACCGGACATCAAACCCATGACCAAAATCAGAAGGAAAGACACATAGAACAACCCAAGGCTCATGTAGAATACCGATAAGATACCAGTCAGTAAGAAGCTGACAAAGGTGACTGTTTTTCTCCCATATTTATTAATGAATCTCCCGCTTCCCAAGACCCCGATAATGAATGTGAATGCGATACCAGATAGGACGAGTGATGCCCAGCCCTTTGAGAGCTGGAACGTGTCACGGTAAAATGATATGCCATATGAGATGACTCCCTGCCATGTCGCTTTGGCGAGCAGGCTGCCTATTAGGCACGCGATAACTGACCTGTTGGATAGGAGAGACTCTATCCCGTCAAGAAATGAACCTGCATCACTTTGATCTGCCTTCTCTTTTTCCTTTGGGACCCCATACCAGCTCAAAGCACCACCGATTAACGCAATCGGGAGCATATAGAATAGAAAAGCTGACCTCCACCCCCCATTCTGGGTGAGATAACTCAGTATCGGACCCCCGACAACAAAAGATGACGCGTTTCCAGCGATAAAATAACCAGTCGCGTTAGCTCTTTTCTCCAGTGGGATATGTTTCCCGATTAAGGCATACCCCATTGGGGAGACCATGGCTAATCCAATCCCCGACAAGGAGTATGCGAGTAGTATTGTAGAGTAGTCTCTCGCTTGGCTGCACCCTATGCCTGAGGCGATGAAGAAGCCGAGACCTGTGAGTAGCAGTGTCTTGTGTTTTATTTTGATGCTCAGGATACCCATCAGTATGGCTGTGACTAGTGTTAGTATGGCTGCTGTAGTTCTGATCTGTCCCATTGTGCCTACTGGTATGTTGAAGCTGTCGGAGATATCTATGAGGAGTAGGCTGAGGATGGTCTCGGCTGGCTGGGTTGCGAATCCCGCTATGACCAGCGCTGGTAGAAACAGCTTGCTTACAGGTTTCTGGTCAGAATTCATGACTATTGATGGGTTTAGCGTGATTTAACAGTATTGAGAAGGTTTCGGATTCGACCATTTTATCTTAAACCTTCTTAATTTTTTGATAAATTGAAATACCTATTCAACTTAACTTAGTAGACTGATATGAAGTATCCTTATACTAGTAAGACATTGAAGCGGCTTGGAGTTAGATCTTGGATCAACGCGAAAAACTGGTCCACAGTTATCGGTGGAACATGGATCGATGACAGGGTCCTTGAGGCTATGGATGAGGTAGCCAAAACCTTCGTGGACATGTATCAATTATTTGAGAAGGCAGACCAGCGGGTAGCACAGCTATGCGGTGTCGAGGAGGCACACATAACCACAGGTACAGGCGCTGCTATGGAGCTTGCGATCGCTGGTTGTATGGCTGGAGATGATTTCTCTAAATGGATGAAACTGCCCAAAACCGATGATATGAAGAACCAAGTGTTGATGCCTAGGGGGCATAACATTGCTTATACTCCCCAGTGGACTGCGTCAGGTGCTAATGTTGTCGAGTATGGTCAGGCAGGTCATTTAAAGTCCTTCAAACGGGAATTAGAGGCGTCTATCACTGAGAAAACCTGTTGCTTGTCGTATACTGTGTCTTATAATACGGTTCCACGGGGGATGGTTCCCCTCGATGAGGTCATAGAGCTAGCTCACAAGTATGATTTGCCTGTGGTTGTAGATGCTGCCAGTGATCTTCCGCCAACATCAAACATCCACAAGTTCACTGATATGGGTGCAGATATCGTGTGTTTCAGCGGAGGCAAGGCGATCAAGGCTCCCAACAACACGGGTATGATGCTTGGCGCTGGGAGAGGAACCGATATAATCCAATCCATAAGAGACCATACCTTCCCCAACTCTGGGTGGGGTAGGGGTCACAAGATTAGCAAGGAGCAGATCGTTGGCTTGGTGGTGGCATTGGAGATATTCATTGAGGAGGGTGACTCTTTCTATGATGGGCAGATGGAGGTTGCCAAGTATTTCCTACGGGAACTCGGGGACATCAATGGTCTTGAGGTGGAGATTATTCCTAATGATGAGTCTTATCATGAGCATCCTGTTATGCCTCATGTGCCTCGGGTGCTGCTTCAGTGGAACGGGTCTGAGCTTGGGTTCACTGCGTCGGAGTTGGATGAGGCGATGGCGGAGGATTATCCGCCTATTTTCTTGAGGGATACTCATTACTTCAATTATTATACAAACAAGGAGTGGAGACTCATAGACACCTACTACCTTAGACCAGAGGAACCACCAATAATCTCAGAAAGAATAAAGACCGCATTCGAAAAAAATCCTTAATCTTTCTAACTAGTCTTGTAATGCTTGGCTAGTACATTTCTATTATCTTCGTGATATGACCCAGAAAGCTATTACGCTGAGGACACTGATGACTCCAGAGAAATAGAAAACCGAGCCCATACCATACACATCCAACAAGTACCCAGAGAAAACAGGACCAACAATCTGACCAATACTCATAGCAGTATTGAAGACACCCACCGTACTACCTGAGCCCAGCTTACGCCCCTCCTCAGCCATAATAGCAGTAACAGCAGGCAACGACAACGCACCACCAATAGAAACAATCATTCTCGCAACAAATATCTCCGCAATGGTCCCAGTCTGCACCATATAGAAATACCCCACGGCACCAACCAAACCCCCTCCCATAAGAAGCTTCGATTTGTTGACCCTATCCGCTAGTATCCCCATGGGGGTCTGGAGAAACGCGTTAAGGAATATCCCGGTTGAGAGTATTATCCCAATATATGTGCTGGAGAGCCCGAGTATCTGGACCGCAAACAAAGGGAGAAAACTCATAATGGTGCCTCTACCCAAGGCATTCACTGCGCGATAGATCACTATGCTGCTGAGAGTCCGGTTGCCCAGTATCTTACTGATGGGAACGGGTTTTTCTCTTCTCTTCACCCCAAGGGACTCCTCATCAGGCACCAGAAGCACCGTCAGGATGAGGCTGATAGCTACCAGCACCGACATGGTGTTGAAGACCATCGCGGTGCTATAGTTCTCGTAGATGTATCCACCTATGAAGGGTCCTGCCCCGAATCCAGAGAATAATGCTGTGTTCAGGTACCCCATATACTTGCCTTCTTCTCCTTTTGGGGTCATGTTCATGGCATAAGCCATTGCTACAGGCATCATCATGGATGAGCCTACACCGTGGAAGACGCGTACAATGATTAGCATCTCGGGGGATGTCACATAGGTATAGACTACGCTGATGATTGTGTATATGATGAGTCCTGCTACTATGATCTTTTTCTTGCTATAGGTGTCGGCTAGTCTGCCTACTGGTGTCTGTAGTAGGGCTCGTGATAGGCTGAAGCCTGAGTAGATTAACCCGATGTATACTCCTGTTGCCCCTAGATCACTGGCATAGTTGGGCATTATGGGTGATATGATGCCCAGTCCAACCATAGCCATGAAGACACTTAACAGCAGAACCCTGAACGCGTTAAGGGACTTCTCAGCCAATACAACCACAAGTATACTGTTGATTGCCTATTTCTAGTTTACAATGTCCTTGAGCATTTATCGAATATTTTATCCAAGTTGCGCCTATAATTATGATTTAACTAGTTCATACACTGGGCTACTAGGGGTAAGTGAGTAGATGGGTATCAAGCATAGGTTCACTAAGGCGTTTGTCGAGTTATTTGGTAAATCAAGGGTCAATGGATTGCAGAAGAAGCAGAGGTCTCTGAGGGATTTGCCGGGAATCATTGGTCCAACCTCTAAGAGTCCGACTAGGTTTGAGATTCCATTGGAGATGATGAGGCTTCTTCAGAGTCGAGATGATATTGAGATACGACATATCTTTCCAATGAGACGTTTGTTTTCCATTATCAAGAATATTCACCTCTCCGTGGATTCGATCAAGGGTAATCCAATTGAAGCGAGAATTGAAGCATCAAACGAGTTCTTAGATTCATTAGAGGGATTTATTCAGTCTCTAGGGGTGGCTCCCTTTGGGTATGTTAAGCTGCCCCATGATCTCATCTTCAAGGAATTCGGGGTATTGTATGATAACGCCATCATCTTGGCTATGGAGATGAACAAAGAAAACATAGACAAGGCGCCAAGCCAAGCCACATTAAACACCGTATTCGGGACATACGACGACCTAGGTATAGCCGCCAACAAGATCAATGAGTATTTGAGGGAAAATGGGTATGGGGCTCAGGCTGATCATCCTCTCGGGGGTTTAGTTCTATTTCCCCCCCTGGCGCAACTGGCTGGACTCGGCTGGGTTGGAAAACACGGGCTGTTGATAACCCCAGAGTATGGTCCAAGAGTACGACTAGCAGCGGTCTATACCGACATCGAGACTCTTCCCTATTCGGATTCTAACCCTCATGGATGGATCGAAAACTATTGTGAGACCTGCGGGCTCTGTGCAATACAGTGTCCCCCAAAAGCTATCCTTGATCAACCAGTTACCTCTGATACTGGATTGGTTACTCATATCTCTCAACTGGATTGTTTCGAGTATTTCGCACAAAACTATGGGTGTTCAGTTTGCATCAGAGCCTGCCCCTTCTCAATGGGTCTTGACGCATACAACCGATTACGAGCCATTTTTCAAGGGCATTAACTTCATCATTGAGCCTAGATTATGTTGAAAAAAGGTTGGTGGATTTGTTAGGCTGTTTCCTGAGCATTCATCTCGTCCAGACGTTTTTTAATGGCTACTAGTTCCTGCTCCATGTATTTCATCTGGTCTTCCAGGTATGCTCTTTCATCTGGTACCGGGTAGTAGGGGCTTGCAGGTGCAGCTACGCCTGTGGTTGTTGGTGCTGGGTATGTTCCCGCGTAGTTGGGGTTTGACCACCACCATCTGGGTAGCCATGGGAATCTGGTGCATTTGGAGGGGTCCACATTGTAGCCGTAGCCCCATCCATAGCCTCTTCCGTAGCCTAGTCCGTATCCTCTTCCATATCCGCGTCCGAAGCCGAATCCTCGTCCGTATCCTATTCCGTATCCTCTTCTAAATCCCATTTTTCTCGCCTTCTGTGTCTATGCACAGAACTCATTTTGTGTTAATACACAGAACTATATAAGTATTGTGCAATTGCACAGAATATCTATTTGAAAAAGAACCTCCAAACAAATAGGGGACATGAAAAAGCTATAATAAACAAACTATGACTAGACCATTGAGGTTTATCAAAGTGAACACAGTCAAAGAAGTATTAAACAAAGGCAAGGCAGCCATAGGAGCCACAGCATCCCTGAAGAGTCCAGTGGAATTCCTAGCCGATGCAGGATATGATTTTCTCCTTTTCGATACACAGCACTCAGCTGTAGAGATCAAGGAGCTCCAGTATCAACTCCAAGCCATGAAAGGCAAGAGGGCTAGCCCCATCATCAGGGTTGGTGAAAACAGGCAGGACCAGATCTGTTACGCGTTGGATATTGGGGCCAGAGGCATCATTGTGCCCATGGTTAACACCAAGAAGGAGACTGAGGATATGGTCCAGTGGTGTAAGTATCCGCCTATGGGTAAACGTAGCTCCGCTGGTCCAAGGGGAGAATGGGGAGAGTTTGAGAATTACCGTGAATACATGGATAGGTTCAACGAGGAGTGTGTAGTTATTCCCATGATTGAGACCATGCCGTCTCTTGGGAACATGGAGGATATTCTCAGTGTTCCGGGAATTGATGTGCTTCTGGTTGGTCCCTCTGATCTTTCCATTAACTTGGGTATTCCACTGGATTATCATAATCCCAAGTATCAGAGTACATTGGATAAGATCGCCAGCGCCTGTGAGGATGCCGGTGTAGTACCGGGCATGTATTTCATCCCTGGTAGACAGGACCCAAGTAACTTCGTTGATAGGGGATTCAAGTTCTTCACCCTGCCATGGAACAAATGGGCTACCACTGGAGTCCAAGACGGTCTAGCGTCGGTGAAAAGATAGACCGGATGAGATATCTTTCTCCTATTTTTTCATTACTTCTTATGCCTTATGCCCTAGTTTCTGCTCGCATGTGTTAAATTTGTTTAACCATTTTCATATGCGTGTACAATCATGGATAAGATCTATAACCCATACGAGAAATATGGTATAAGAAGAGTAATCAACGCTGCAACCTGCCTGACCAGACTCGGCGGCTCCATCGCCAAACCCGAAGTCTATGAGGCAATGCTGGATGCCTCAAAGTCTTTTGTTCAGATACCCGAGCTTCAGGCATGGGCTGGGGAAAAGATTGCCAAAGCCACAGGCGCAGAGGCTGGGCTTCCCACTGCTGGGGCGAATAATGCGTTGATGCTTGCTGCGGCGGCTTGTATTATGAAGGGTTCAGAGTTGGAAGGGTATGATCCTTTGAAGCTGGAGACTTGGAGCCATATCACGTTAAAGATGCCTGCGCATCTTGAGGGTTATCCCACCGAGTTTATCGTCCAGAAAGAAAACAGGAACATCTATGACCACACGGTAGAGTGTGTGGGTGGACGATTCATTCAGGTTGGGTCAAGCAAGGCTGAACTAAATGAAGCATATACTCAGGGGAAGACCGCCGCATACTACTACACTATTCGATCCGCATCAGGGAGCCAACCCTTAGAAACCGTCATAGAGGTAGCTCATAGCAATGGGGTGCCAGTGATTGTTGACGCTGCAGCTGAGCTGCCTCCCAGAAAGAAACTCAGACAGTATATCGAGATGGGCGCTGACTTGGTGATTTTTAGCGGCGGTAAGTTTCTGAGTGGACCCAATAACTCTGGGTTATTGGCTGGTAGAAGGGACTTGATTAAGCTGGCGCATCTTCAGGCTTATCCATTCCATGGGATAGGAAGAGCTTCCAAGATGAGTAGGGAGACTATTGTGGGGTTGGGTGTTGCCATTGATCTTTATCTGGAGAGGGATGAGGCGGCTGAGTATCGAGAATGGATGAGGACAGCCGAGTATATCGCTGATAGACTTGGGGAGATCCATGGGGTGAAGACTGGTATCGCTTATCATAATACCATTGAGGGTGAACCGATGGTCCCTGTGTGTTATTTGGAGCTTGATCCGGGTATGTTTACTATTGGGGCTATGGATTTGGTGCATATGCTCAGGGATGGTGACCCGAGTATCGAGATATTGTTGGAGCCCGGGTTTATTCTAGATGAGCCCAAGGGCAAGATCACAGTTAACCCTGAGTTCATGCTTGAAGGTGACTCTGAGATAGTGATAACCGAGATCACAAAAATACTTCAAACAAATACGCGCCCCTAATCGATTTTTTTTCTTATTTCTTTTCAATCTAGCCTTTGTAATCGCATGAGGCATATTGGATTGGTTTATAATGGATTTGTGGCATCTATTTGAAATTAGTAGTATTGTTTCTGATTATCTCTTCATAATTTCTTTATATCGAGTTTCGTTTTGTCCATTATGGAAGTTTTTCATTTGATCATAGGTGTATTGCTGGCTCTAGGGGTAGCACTCACCATATTTGAAGAATCAACTCAAAAGAAAAAATAAGAAAACATATCTTAACCGATATTCAACGAATAACTTCTGTAAAAGAACCATTATGGAAGATTTTATCCTCCGTGCACCGCATTACGAGGTATCACGCATATGAGTTGTCTGGGTAGAATGCTCGTGGTTTTTGTTCCAGTTATATTTGTAGTACTTGGTGTATTTTTCTACACCCTGTATAAGGTCGTTACTAGAAACAAGGAACTCTCTGCTTCAGCCGAGGCTGTAAACACGTTTCTAGGTCTCGTTAAACCAAAATATTTCTTGAGATGGGTATTTGAACACCCACCCAGATCCAGTTCACCCCTCAGAGCCTCAAGAAGTTTCATAGAAAAATACACTGTCATCTATCAAAATATCGATGGGGATGAGTTAATGACGGTGAAACCCAGAAATGGACAGAACAACCTACATCTCCTATACCTACATGGAGGGGCATTTGTACTCGGAAAGAATGGGGTGAAAGGAAGCGAATCCCTATTATCGAGTCTAATCGAGGGCACGGGTGCCAAGGTTACCTTTATCGATTACCCTGTTGCCCCTAAGAGCCGATTCACGGGAACATTGGAGAGCCTCAAAGCCATGTATCTTTACTTGAACAATGAATACCCGGACGATGATTTTATCCTAGTGGGGGATAGCGCAGGAGGCGGCTTGGCTCTCTCTTTTGCACAGCAAATATCTGGATACCCAGAGGTTAAGCCTCCCAAGAAGCTAGTATTATTCTCTCCTTGGCTGGATTTATCCATGGATAACCCGGGTATCGTTGGGTTGGAGAAAGTGGATATGATTTTATCGAGACAAGCTTTACGTGTTGCTGCAGAACATTACGCCGGGTCTGATTATTATAAGAACCCGCTGGTTTCTCCGATTTACGGTGATTTATGTGGTTTGGGGGAGACTTTGATGTTCTTTGGTTCTCTTGAGCTGTTTTATGCCGATGGTTTGAAGATGCGGGAAATGGCTGAGTCAAACAGCTTTGATGTCTCTGTTCGTTTCTACCCCGGGATGCCGCACGATTGGGTGATTTTCCCTGTAGATGAGGCGAGAGAGGCGCTTCAAGTGGCTTTCGATTTTATTCAAAATTAGTCCTTTTATTGCATCTTCTCAAATGACCAGGAACGCATAAAATGTCCATTTATTTCTGGTTTGGTTTTTCTTTGATTTGCCCGTTAAAACGTCTCCAGTCGCCGCAGAATGGTCCTCCGCCTTCAAGGTTGCATGCTGCGGCGAATTCCTTGTATCTCAGGCACCGTCAAGCGTATATGCAAACACCTTTTCTGTGGCTCGTCATGTGGAAAAGACAGGGAGATGTCCTTGTATAAGGGTTTATAATGGGACCTCGAAGATTTGAGGTTTTAATAGATAAACTATGCTCGGCAACTGAGATTAGGGGTACCTCTGTGTGATTGAGGCGCGTATATTTTATCTTCGTCATACAAGTTTATTGCATGCAGAATATTGATTACTTCAACTCCGCCACCGTAGAGACTATGCAGAGGCTGCCTAACTCAAAGTGGCTAAGATACCCCAAGAATGTCATACCCCTCTGGTTAGCCAACCCTGACTTCTTGATAGCGCCAGAGATCAAGCAAGCCCTAACTGAGGCAGTAGACGCCAGCGACCTATACTATAATAATGATGACGCTGCGAGGCAAGCTATGACTGAGAAGATAAACCGGGTGAACAACCTTGAGGTATCCCCAAGAGACATAATGATAACTCAGGGAGTGGACCCGTTTATCTGGTTGGCTGTAAGGGAGGCTTGTAGCCCCGGTGACGAGGTTGTATTGACCAACCCCATGTATGGTGAGTTCAATAACGTACTGGACCCCTTGGGGGTAAAGGCGAGGTACTGGGAGCTAGACGAAGCGGGCGGCTACATGTTTGATGCTGAGCAGTTGAAGAAACTCATTGGACCAAAGACCAAGGCAATAGGAGTCTGCAATCCCCATAACCCAACAGGCAGGGTGATGAACCACGAGGAACTCAAGGCTATCGCGGACATTGCTGTAGACCATAAACTCAAGGTATTCGTGGATGAGCTCTGGGAAGACGTCATATTTGATAACAAGAAACACATTACATTAGCCTCATTGAGCCCCGAGATAGAGGCACTGACTTCTACGGCTTGGGGTGTATCCAAGACCTTCGGAGTAGCTGGGCTCTACCTTGGATACATATGTATTACAGACCCGGAGACATTGACCCGGTTTAGGAAGTTTGGGAAATGTATCCAGAGGGGCAGCACTACTCTTGCTAGGGCGGCTGCTCCGGTTATGCTGGATAAACGTCTCGACTGGTGGAGACAAGACATGATGGTCCATCTGCACAAGATAAGAGCGATATGCCTCAAGCGGTTGAATGAGATACCCGGGGTAACACTGCCCAAGTTTGAGGGGACATATGTGCCATTAATCCACTTCGATCATGATATGAATAGCCGGGAAATGTTTGAGTATCTTTTGGAGGAGGCTAAGGTTGCCCTTGCGCCGGGTTCCAATTATGGGTCCAAGGGTGAGGGATACCAGAGGATATGCATAGCCACAAGTGAATCTATAATAAACGAGACCCTATCTAGGATTGAGGCTGCGCTCAAATCCCTCTAATCTGGATAAATAAATAAACCCGTAATGTGTGCCTGCTGATTTACGGCTATTATAATTTTTTAAATTGGGTCTAAATCAGTGTTAAATATCCACCTATGAACCTAGTCATTGATTCTAGTTTCATTGAACCATGAATATAGGATGAAAAGGTGAATGTAATGTTAGTGATGGCATCTTTCAAATGGAGAGGGAACGCAAAGGAACTCGAGGACTTGGATAAACTATACAAAAAATGCTCGGAGAACGTTGATGGCTGTGAGTTCAAGGGGCGATACAGTTCATGGCAAACCCCGTATAACTGGGCATACCTCTACAAGGTCGAGGATATGGGGAAATTCCAGAAAGCAATGCAAAGCGTTGACTTTGAACGAGACTACAACAAGCTTCCCGCTTTCGTAGTGGAGTTTTGGTCAGGACCCTTTTAGTTAACACACTATTTCTTTTTTTATTTTAATGATAGTAGTTAGAGGATATATTGTCATTAATATCATAATCTAGATCGATGATTTTATCCTCACATACCACAAACAGTATGATATGGCTTCGTTTGAGATTCTAGCGATCATCTTAACAGGATTAGGTCTATCAGCTTCAATATTATACTATACAATGGTATTAAGAAATGCAAACAAGACCCAACAACTACAACTAGAAAATCGACAAGCCCAGTTATTCATGAACATCTACAGTCAAATAAACAGTAATGACGCAATCCATAACGAATTTGAGATGATGAATATAGAACTGAAAACAGCGGATGATTATCACGAATTATATAATGATAAAACCAAGTATACTGCAATCAACTGGTTTATGACCTATTTTGAGGGAATGGGTGTTCTAGTAAGGCAGGGATTAGTTGATATTGATCTGGTATCTCAAATGTTGTCTGGAAATATTATCTGGTTTTGGGAACGATATAGGGATGCGTTTAATGATTGTAGGGTAAAATATAATTGGCCAAGGTGGATGATTGAGTCAGAGTATTTGTACGATAGAGTCAAAGAGCATATGAATCATTATTCTGATAATGGTATTAATACCCCAGACCCCACAAAAATAATGAACACATAAACCAAATCGATGATTTTATCCTCACATAGATTCACGCAAAGTATCACCCAGGTCAAGCATTTGTTACATTACAAAATAGTTAATAGAAATTCAAGCCTTCTCTAACAGGAGACTCAAAATGTTTGAGATAATCGATAATTACGTATCATCCGTTGTGAAGGAGAGGAATCTTCCGGGATCTTCGGTAGCAATAATCAAAGACCGAGAAATAGTCTGGTCAAAGGGCTTCGGATATGCCGATTTAGAGGAAAAAATTCCAGCAACTTCTGATACGGTCTACCGATACTGCTCCATAACGAAGCCTTTCGTGACAGCTGGACTACTTCAACTTATGGAGAAAGGTATGTTCAGTCTCGACGACCCCGTGAACGACCATCTCGAAAAAGCGAAGGTGAAGACAATTTTCGCCAAACAACCAACCATCCGAGATCTCCTGACACATTATTCAGGTCTGCCCACCATAGGAACTCCACGAGCACGCAACGAGAGCGAGGCTTCATCCACCGAAAAATACATCGACAAGTTCGCCAGAACCATAAGACCTCCAGGACAGATACACGGTTACTCTAACCCCGGATTCGTAATAGTTGGACATCTAATTGAGCATTTTTCTGGCATCCCTTATCCTGCCTATATCAAAGAGAACGTTATCAAACCCCTCGAAATGAATTCAAGCGACTTTTACCTGACGCAACAAATGGAAGAGAGGCTATCAACGGGTTATGGGCGCAGGAATACTATGGAGCCCGTACAGCGAGTTACTCCATATGTGTCTGGTATATATCCGCCGGCTGGTTCCGGGAACCTATACTCCACATGTAACGATTATGCTCATTATATCATAGCCCAGATGAACGGGGGCGTATACAAGGGAAAGAGGATTCTGAAGGAGGAGACACTAAAGGAAAGCCATAGGCTTCAGGCTGCCACTGGTAACTCGAGAAGCGGGATGGGGCTATCTTGGTTCAGGTTCATGCATAATGGGCATGTTGTAATACGGCATACATGTGGTATGCTGGGATGGGTGTCTCATGTTGCCTTTTATCCGGATCTTAAGACAGGGGTCATCTGGAACACTAATCTGAATGATGGCTCAGGCTGGAGGCCACCAGCCCTCACCGCTCTGGGCATGGCGTCAGGGGAATACAAGACATTTGATCCTGAGACAACTCGGTATGAGACGATCCCAGAGGAGTGGAGAAAAATGGCAGGAACCTATGGTTCACCGGATCAGATTGTTGAGGTCAAGATAGAGGAAGGAAACCTAGTGATGGGAGAAGGAGACGGCAAGGTTTTCCTAGAAAAAATGGAGGGCCTTCGCTATATGGTACATGGTGGTCTCAATGATGGTCTTGAACTCACTTTTGAGCGAGATAAAGAGGGCAGGATCAAGCAATTCGACCTCGGGACAAGTGTGATCCATCGTTACTTGACTGGGTCTTGGAGGGTTATACATGCTGCCAATCCCCGCTTTTTCGATTTCGTCCTTGATATCGAGAGCGAGAACAAGGCCACAGCCAAAACCAAAGATAGAGTGAAACTGCCAATAACAAGCTTCAATGTAGAAGACCAACGAATAACTGGGAGCTTAAAAATAGCTGAACCTCAGGACACTATAGGTCTGTCAACGCCTCCGCCGAAATACGATGTTGAGTTTGAACTGAGCTATATCGAAGACCTATTGATTGGTCAGATAAGAATAAGCCCAGAAAAATCCACGGCTCGGGTGCCTGGAACACTAATAGTTCTTTCTCAATCTTGAATAAACGCAGATTATTTTTTTTTATCTTCTTCCTCTCAATATCTGGGTTGAAACAACGATGGAGAATCCTAAAAATCTCAACCTCTAATCGAATATTTTATCCTCACTTCACCCTAAGTCTAGTCATGATTGATGTTTGTTT